>Ga0126342_10001956_pt1 | contig 30855 bp, 29 predicted proteins | sample Cyp1metagenome_FD_92528 | JGI IMG/M metagenome (GOLD analysis project Ga0126342, IMG submission 92528) | Coral microbial communities from Lord Howe Island, Old Settlement Bay, Australia - Cyphastrea 1 metagenome | ecosystem: Host-associated > Invertebrates > Cnidaria > Coral ...
CAACTGTACATGTATTGAGATGTACTACTTCGGATGTGATGGAATCATAGCTACGGCATGTCTACACTAGACCTACTACCTATGCTATACATAGTGGGGCTCAGGGGTCGATATATTTCAACTGTTTTAGGGTCCTTGAATTCCCATTGATCCCACTTTTTCCAATCAACCAGGCCTTGAAGCCTGGCGGCGCTGTTCTTGCCTGGACTTCAAGTGGTGAAAGATCTCATGATTTCCTCAAAGCAGCCATAGGAAAAGAAGGTATTAAATGGTGATTTAACAAAGAAAAATGGGATTTAATGGGATTTATAGCGGTTCTATGATAGCTAATTTGCTTTATAGTAGATATATCGATGGTTTATGGTAGATATATCGAACTAGTCAATGGCTTTAAAAACCAACAAACATAACCCGAGGGCCTCACCTTGTACCTGGTCGTCGTCGTCGTCGTTTTTGTGTTTTGTTTGTCTGTCTCTCTGTCTGTCGGCCTGCCTGTCTGTCTGTTGTCTGTCTGTTTGTTGTTGCTATTTTTGTTTCTGTTTTTGTTGCTGCTGCTGCTGCTGTTGCTGTTGCTGCTGCTGCTGTTGCTGCTGTTGCTTCTGTTGCTGCTGTTGCTGCTGTTGCTGTTGCTGCTGTTGTTTTTTTTTTTGGTTGTTTTTTGCTGTTGTTGTTGTTGTTGTTCTAGGGGGGGATGTTGGACATCAAACAGTGTGTTGTGTTGTACTGTATGGCATTCTGTTGTCTGGTAATGTACGTCATCTTACAGCGCAGTGTCGTATATTGCCTTATCATGTATCATCATCGAATAGGTTGGACATTCCAAAGCCCATTGAATTGCTGTTCCATGGTCATACCCTCCGGTAATCAGACATGGCACTGTTGAAAGGTGATTTTCTCAGTTACAAACCTCCATTTAGTTTGGGTGTTTCCCAATTTGCCAAGTTTGATTATTGGAGGGTATATCTCATAATCATACCAATAGTATTCCATTAACTCTAGATATATTTATCATAAACTCATAAACTAAAGTTAACCACTTAACCATAGCTAGCATCCCATAATCATCCAGTAACTATCCAAATGCAACCATGTAAAACCATATGTTTCCATCATTTTCTTCCCATTCGTATCCCATGAATGGCACCTCCAGTCGTCCATAGTGCCAGCCTTGATGGCTAGCCCCCCATAGCTGGATGGTTTAGTTCATGGAAAATTCAACAAAGAAATGGATGATTATTGAGGGTACCTCCACGACTTAGGACACCTCCATATAGGAGACTTATCAGACTAAACGGGTCATTTTTCCATTGCGAGGTTAAACTCATACACATACATATATCTATATATAATATAATATATATATATAATATACATATATATATATATGTACAACTATACATTTATAGAGGGCAAACAATACATGGTTTCCTGTTCTTCTGAAGACCCATCGGGACGTCATGGAGTCATGGCAGTCCCAAATCATCCGGTTAAGCCATGGCCCATAGAAATAGATGGTTTACCGTTCTTAAAAATGGGTGGATTTTCCATGGTTATGTTAGTCATAACCAGATGGTAATATATATATATATATGTGTATCACTGGTAAACTGGTAAACTCTTACCATCTTGATAAATCATGGAGTAAGTCAATGGGAAGGATGACAACCCACATATGAAATGGAAAAAATGTTTGAAACCAGTAATGTTTTTTTGTATGAAAAAAAACCATGGTGACTTGGGATAGCCACCACTTTTTTCGGACACCTCCATAAATCAATCTTGATCGTAACTTGGAATGATGCTGACAACCACCTTGGAGAACCACGGTGGTAGCGGGTCCTAAGGTCTAAGGTGTTCATAGCCACGGGACAAAACAACCAGCTTTAGTAATCACTGACCCTCTCAAAAACCCACTGGCACTGGAAATTCAACATTTTTTTCATATGATCTTCTCGTAGTTTCCCATGAAGAAACATGGATTGCAACTTACATTCCAGTACCATAAGTTGATTGCTGGGAGGTTACGCCCAGGACGGCAACTGGCAAAACATTGAATAGTGCAGTAGGCTGCCCTTTACCAAAATTTACCAGACTAGGTCCAGCCAAGAAAACATACAATGTACATGTATGTACATGATACCATCTGGTTATTTAACATCGCCATGGAAAATCACCATTTCTAATAGGTAAACCATCTATAAATGGGCCATGGCTTCCATGGCTATGTTAAATAACCAGAGGGTATATGCAAGCAAAAGACAAGATACATCAAAATCGCCAATCACAATTTAAAAAACACGCACACACATATGGCTGTGGATCGAATCCTGATACCACGGTTTTCACATAAATATAACTAGAAAATCGGGGTTCATGCATCGAGCATATGGTAGAATCGGTTACTTACATATTACATATAGACACATATGTACATACATACACGCATCTGGGTAAATTAGAATATTTCACTAACCTGAATTAAGGCCATTTAGGGATGATTCTCCTTACTAACTATGATTTCCAGTGAGGTCGCAGTGAGGTCGTTATAATTTACCCAAACACACACACATATATATATAAATATATATATATATATCTATAAATATATAAAATTATATAACATATATACATATATATACATACACATAATATACACATATAAACGTGTATATACCACAATAATCTAAAAGCATCCAACCATGTGCCAGATAATTACCAATTACATAACTGGCTGCTTGTGGATCTTCGCAAAAAAGATCACCAACCACCTGGGTCTTCCGCACGTTGTTTCGGGCCTCGGCAGCCCTCTTCTCTGCAGCCTAGCCATTTCTGGAACATCTCTGGGAAAATGGACATCTCTGGGTGGGACCCAATCATATTAGGTTGGTGGTTGACCTACCATTGGTTGGTAATATACTATTGGTATTATATAATGGTTAATATTAATGGTTCTTATATGGTTAATGCTGGTTAATAATCATCAGGTTGGTGGTTGACCTACCTCTGAAAAATGATGGAGTTCGTCAATGGGAAGGATTATATATCCCGTATATTATGGAAAAAAATGTTCCACACCAGCAACCAGATATATTGTTATTCCAATTATTAACCATTATTAACCATTATTAACTATGATTAACCAACAACCATGTTCTTATATTAAGATTTGTTAAGGGCTTACAACCCACCAAGATCCACGTTTGGCCCCGGGCCAAACGGATCTTGGGACAAAGGCGGCGCCTCCAATGCGGCGCACCGCTGCGCTGCGCCTCGGGTTATTTAAGAGTTTGCCATGGAAAATCGCCATGTTTAATGGGTAAACCCAGGTAAACCATCTATTTCTATGGGCCATCCATATCATGGCTATGTTAAATAACCAGAGGGTACATCCCACCTTTTTTAGGGGGTACATATACCAAAGCTAACTTAGAGGTAGTAAGAGATAGTGCAGATATGCACACATCTCATGCCTCATGCCTAACCATTTTGTATCTTTTGAAAGATAGAGATAGAAATACCATGAAATATCACCGTCCTGCACTTCAGTACCGAACGTGGTGGATCTTTTCATGTGGGCCGCGACTCGTTGGTTTTGGGGGTTTCCCAGGTGACCTTGTGATGTAGTAAATCCAATCACAAACCTCCAGCATTGCAGAGTTATGCAGAGTTTATATAACCCATTTCCATCCATTTCTGGTAAAATCGGGGATGGTTGTTGGCGTTTCTGGATATCCATCTCCGATGGGTCAAGTTTATGGTACTTAATGTTTACACACATCATGTGTTTATGAAGCTTCAATCTTTATGGGCTATCTTCTCTTTCCGCGTCAATCTTGGTGCGTAACTAAGAACCCCAATAACATTCCCCGAATTCTATGGCCAATTTTCGGGGATCAGTACCATCAGTTTGCCAATATATCTTTACCATTCCTGGATGATTTGCGATGCACACTTCGGGGGATGGTTCAGAACCTTCAGAACTTTCTGAATTAGCCATGTCAGGTAGCCAATGTTTCGCAGTTTTGCTGTAGAATTCACCCATATTAGCGAATTCATATGAATTCATGACATCAAACAATACCAAACAATACCACATCGAAATGATTTACAAACCATGCCCCAAAACAATCAATCAAACTCTGGTTGGTGGTTTCAATCCCTCTGAAAAATATGAGTTCGTCAGTTGGGATGATTATTCCCAATATATGGAAAGTCATAAAATTCATGTTCCAAACCACCAACCAGAAACTGTTTCAAGGCCCACGAAAATTCATAGGACCTCCCCAACAAACATCCACCAACCGTCTGTCACTGAGGATCTCGGCCGTGTGTTGGGGTGCCAACAGAACTGCCGTCACTGGCGGCCTTGCCCCGTCCGAGGGGGGGACAGGACGGGGGGAAGTGGCGGGAAAATGGCGGCAATCCATGTTTGTTCTTGATATTCTTACATATTCTTACAATATCTTACTATCCAAACTTTGTTTCAATCTTAAACCCATTCCGGGTTTGACGCTAACATGTGGCATAGCAGCACGCGTTCGTTTTTTTTTGCCTCGACTCACATCTTATTCACATTCATTCACAGCAAGGTACAATATCACATGTCAGCTATTTATTCGTTCAAAAGGCCACAAGCGAATGAAGTAAAATCCAGAAAACACAATGACATCGATCAACACACACAAAGAAAACACACATTAAATCATGAAAAACACTAACAAACATGAAAAAACACATATGGATCATAGTCATCCGCAATATATTCTTGGATCTGTTGATCTGGAAGTGGATTTCCCACTGGGAAAATCAACCACATCATCGACGCACATGCGTCACATGCGGGTCATGGAAAATCCAGCGTTTTCTTCGCTTTTGGCCAGCCATGAACCTCTATGCAGGATTTACCCGCTGGTAATGACTAACAGTTTGCGAACTTGAACATGGCCCAGTCGAAATAGCCGGATTACCCATTGAACATGGTGATCTTCCATAGCTTTTTGTTTACCAAAGGGAAACAATCCCCAATATATTCGCACTGTCCAACCGAGTCAGTCAACATCTTGGTGTCCACACACCCTCCAGGTCTTCCCTGGCTTTCAGTGGATTGGCAAATATGAGCAGTCTAAGCGGAAAGCATGGTATTTTATGGGGATATCATGGGGATATACTGGGATTTTTTCACGAACTTACCAACCAAATGAAATCCATGGGTTCTGGTATGCCTTTCCACCACTGGGAAGCTCCAAAGATGGCAACACCTACAAAATGGTGCCCCATTTTTCAGGTTTTGCCCAGGTAGAAGTTGATTGATAACCCCATCCAACTGTAGATATATGCAGCATAAAGCCACTAGTTATGGCCTTTGTAAACCAACTTCTGGTCAGGATCGATATCCAACTAATCTGGACCCTAGAACACAGGGGGCGGTTCAAGCCAACTTTCCTAATGGATAATTCGCAGGGTCTATGTTAGTTGAGGGGATGCTGGGCAGTGCTAGACTCTGTGTAAAATTCTCCATCCCAGCTTAATGTATATATTATATCATCAAATTATCATTATTCAACTTAAACTTGTCAGTTTGTAATTATGGCGGGCATACCCAACTTGGATAGTATATAAACTAGGGGTACCCCAAATTCAATCTTTTATCATTGCCTTCATCATTCAAACGCCATTTGAAGGTATCCCTCCATTTTCGAGCCCTTTTGCAGACACAGCCAAACAATCTCAAGTTGATGATGTACAACATCATGTGTATATATATAATTATATATATAATTATATATATAATATAATATATAATATCATGTATTTACAAACATACATCCCTATGGTAGTTTATAATTATATCCCCATGAATTCCCAGAAAATCACCATTGCTTAACCATTCGAACGAACCGAACTCGTCCGCACCTGTTGGCACAGAGTTGCGCCAGGGCTGCCTCCACATCTCCATCGCTGGCCTCACATGGGTTTTCATCATTCCGAGTTACTATTAGAAAGTATGATACTATGGTAGGGTCTATGGTCGATATATTTATAATTAGTTACTATATGTTACGAACTGATACTTTTGTAGGGTTTACGGTTTATGGTCTTTTTTTGGTTCCTACGTATGGTTTAGAAACCAACTGATAAGTGGGGATTCCTATACCCTATAGATCCAGTCGTTCCTTCTTAGGAAGTGTTTGAGGCATGCTGTGATACGATATTGGGGGTTGCTGTAAGTACTATATCTGAGGAGGTGTTTGGATCCATAGGGATAGAAACTATGATATCATGTGGATATATATATATATATATATATGCGGATATAATTTGGAGAGTTGTTTCTTGACACATGACTTACCTCTTATCGACGGAAGAAGGCCACAATTTTGGGGAATAACAACTGCACTGATTTACCCCAATAAACACAGCCACTGCTACTGTGGATCAGGATGATCCCGGATCGGTTCATTTTCCGTTCCGGAACATGTCAACTGCAGGATTCCACAGCTTTCACATGCAGGGTCCACTGCAATGACATGGCAATGACCATGATCTCGGCCCTTGCTGCAATCTTTGATGCCATTCTAAGTTGGACCAGTGATGGCTATGGGTCAAAACCCTGGCACCGTGCCGTGAACCCCAAAATAGCTGGTAAATGGATGTTCATTCCCCTAAAATTGATAATACTTGATAATAGGTTTTGACCCACCCCCACATTTGTCCAGCAGCTCCGTCACAATCCTCAGCAGCTTCGCAGTTTCGTGTCACCACAGTGCCACCACGCGAAGCAGGCGACTTTTGCGTCTGGATGGGGATGAAGTTGGCGATCGGTTTGTTTTTTCCTCAATGGAACAACCAACGTCCGTTCCAGGGGCAAAATAAATGATATACAATGATATTATGCAAATGATCCATTCATTCATTCCAAATAAAATGAGTTGGATACAAAGAAAACATCAAATCCATGATCCAACAAAAATGTACTGTAGCATCCCAAACATTCTGGGATACATGGGTGGGTGATAATTAATTCATTCATGCTTCAATCCATCTCAACTATTCTAGGAAACAAAATGGGAAAAAAGGGGGATCACGTTGTCTCAGGATTGAACCTTAAAAAAACTCTTAAGCCATCAAACAGTGCTGTAGAATTGAGTCATCTTTTCCAACATTTCTGAAAAGTGGGATCTGGTACCCGAATACAATCCCTGATCCGAATACAACAACTTAGAAGCGTAGGCTAGCCCCAGCTGCTTGGTGGTTTCAACCTACCCCTCTGAAACATGATGGAGTGAACGTCAGTTGGGATGATTATTCAATTCCCAACCTTTTTTTGGGGGAACAAAACATGTTCCAAACCACCAATCAGATGATATCCCCCATATATTTTGGATGATCAAATCACCACCTGTGGTGACTTGGTAAAATGGCCAGATCAAATCACCAGTCAGGTCATGTCAGGTCCGCCACGTCCTCAACCAACGGATCGCGACCAAATCGGTTGCCCCACCTGTAAGGCGATCCTCACCAAGCTTTCCTCGAAGCCCATCTCCATCAACCTCTTGGAGGGACCATTGTTTGGCGACCAAAAGCACCAAACTTATGGCGGAATCACAATCAAATCATTCAACAAATACGAATCTCTAAAAATCTATCTATTTATCTATGTATCTATGTATCTATCTATTTATCTATTTATCTAATCGAATCAAATCTAATCTAATCTAATCATCTATCTATCTATCCATCGATCGATCTATCTATCTATCTATCGATCTATCCATCCATCCATCCATCCATCGATCTATCTATCTATCTATATATATACATACGTACATAATTATTCTGATGTTGAATATCTTCAGATCTTGTTGGACTCTTTTGGGGGTCACCTACGCTATCTTGGTCGGCCGGCTGGTCATCTACATCCGTCATATATATGTATATTAGTATATATATATACAACATATATACATAATATAGGTCAGTTTTTGGTTGCTTGAACAAGGCTAAAACTATGTCGCAGTATCAACACCTGAAGCTGACAAAATGGAGAGTCAGTGTTTTTTAATCCACACCTGACCTTATATATATATATATGTATACGTATGTGAATATATATATATAATATATATATATACACACATAGAGTAGAGCTGGTATACCCATCCTGAAAACCTGAAAACATACTTTCACCAGAATATCGACGCATATCACCCTTTCCCATTTTAAACATGCAAGCAAACAGAATTTGCCACCTTCATCCTTCCCCAGCAGGTGCTATGTGAGGATAGATGCCAGGGTGGGGATCACACGACGTAAAGTACTTTATATATAAATATACAAATATATGTATGTATATATATACACCCATTATACATATATGTATATATCTATATAGAATGATATATGAAATCCATACAATCCAATCCCGCTGTAATACGAATTGCCAATCTTTGCGCTCAGCTCCACACATCTCCAAACCAGGAGGATTTCGAGGCACCTGCCAAGGCTCGCAAGGTACATAAGAGATGGTTTGCCAACAAATTTTGGGACCTTGACCACACTTCTACTGAATTAAGCAAACACTGGGTTTTAATGGCATTTAACCAACAACAAATGTGATTTAATGGGATTTACTGGGAATTGACTAACAAGAATTAAGATATAACATTACATAACCAGCAACAATGGGGACATTGATCACGACGAACTGGAGGTTTAGCCAACCGCAAAGTGATTTCCTCTGCCGAGATGGCTTCAGGGGTCTATCTTGCGGGGATATAGGGAAGTCAACCAGTCAACATCTTATCTGGGTGGTGGTTGACCTACCCCTCTGAAAAATATGATTTGGCCAGTTGGGACGATTATTCCATTCCCAACTGAATGGAAAATAAACATGTTCCAGTCACCACCAACCAGTTATATTGTCATTCCAATTATTAACCATAGATTAACCATAGATTAACCATAGATTAACCAGGAAAATTCATGTTCCAAACCACCAACCAGCCATTAAATCCCATTGAACCACCATGAATTCCCATGTTTCACCAACAAAAAATGGATGCGACTGGCTGGAAAAAATGCTTGCCAGCTGGATGACATTCTCTCCCTTGATCTGTCTGTGTAGAAACTACCCCCATGGGCCATCTATCCCTACGAAAACCATAGGAAAATGGAGGTTTTAATGGGAAAACCATAGGAAAACCCATAGGAAAACCATAGGAAAACCATAGGAAAATGGAGGTTTAGCCGCTGGTAAACGTTCACCTATAACTATATGGAAAGATCCACCATGCTATGAAAATGGGTAAATCCACTATTTCGACTGGGCCATTTTCAAGTTCGCAAACTGTAAACATTTACCAGGCCGGGTATATCATTGAATCAGATCCCATTTTTAATGATGTTCCCATCATATTTCCATCATATTTCCATCATTGAATCATATCCCACCATATCCCACTATATCTCCATTATATTCCCATTATCCCATTGGGATCCCATTAGATCATCGATCGGGGCCTGGCTTGCCTGGCTTGCCGAGAAGCGCGGTGCCTCTGCACCTGATGAAAAGCGATTCATCAGCTGGGAAAGGAACTGATGTCCACAAGATTGAATATGAAAAACAGATAATTCCACAATGGATGCAAACAGATTGGACACCTGGAAATATTGAGGATATGATATATATATATATACACACCACTCTCGAAACCCTTGCCTACAAATCTATCTTTTGTTGAGATTATTACAGTATATGTTCAGGAACTAACAACAGAATACATAAGACAATCTTTGCACCGATGCTGGCTTCTGTTACCATCGTTTGTCCCTATCTATTGGTCAAAACGAACCATACTAAGATAAAAAAACATGTTTCAGGACCAAAAACATGCCGGTTTCCAACCTGGCATTGACAGCGAAGCAGTGACTTGCTGAGTAGTTGGTGGATGAAGGTTCTCTTCCATCCCAAATGGTCCAAAATCACAGCCGTACATTGACTGCGCCTCTCGTGCGCTCCTGTGGAGACACAAGATTCGTTGCAATCGGCTGGAGCGCAAGGGAAACAAAAACCATGTCACTAATGGTTTTCATGTATGTGTATATGATAAGATCAATGAAGAACCCTTCAGCAAACTCAAACACATTTACACTCAATAGTATGTAATATCTAATGAATCTTAAATTACATGTTACCGTGGAGTAGCACTGCTCACTGTCATTCTAAACACCTTTGATGCTGGCTGGTGTATCTAAACAATATGAGCAAAAAACACCAAACAACTTTATATGAATGGATGTGGATCAAAATTGGGTACCCAGAAAAGAACTCTGAGAATGCAGTCTGACGGTCACTCTTTCCCATGCTTGTAGACATGGAAATGGCCCCCTCTGCAACGATTTCCCCGTTGGAAATCGGTACCAAGGGCTGTAGCTGGACCATGTCATCCGTTATCGTCGTTGAGGAACGACCGCCAGGTGGAGCTATTTGCCTAATATGGAGGTTTCCTAAAATTCGGGCACAGTACCCCAAATCATCCATTTAAAATAGGAATAAAGAAGATTGTTCATCCATGAATCATACAGCTATTGGGGTACCCTCTGGTAAACGCTTACATAACAAACTGGAAAGATCCACCATGCTATGAAAATGGGAAAATCCACTATAAATCACCATTTTCAGTAGGGTATCTGTATTTTCGGAAACCTCCATATGTCTCTAACATGGTTTCTACGGTTAAATGGGAGACTGGCGAGTTCCCGGTGACGAGGAAAAAACCGGTGATGATTCGATCCTCAAAACTCAACACAGATCCAAACAGAATCAACAAGAAACCATGAAAAATGGGATTTTAACCATGAAAAGATGGGGGTATGAGTGAATATAACAGGAAATCATCTTACCTTTAAGCTTCAAGAAACTAACATCTTAATGTAAAATCACCATGTTCATATAGCGAAATCATCGAACGAAATAACCCTTTTCAATAGCTATGTTCAACAGAACTGGAGGGTATCTTCGCATGAGTCCGTGAGTCCCCTCTTGAAGCTGATGGAAAAGATATGAACTATGCAATCTTTTGGGGGGATCCCTAAAGCATGGCAAAAAAAAACACTTGTGGATACTGACTCGGCACTTGGCAAAAAATCCCCAATGTAGCTCGTTGATTCTATTCCCATCAAGATCGATCCCCCACAACTCCGAAAGGATCAACACCCAGCAGTGGATGATTGATGTTAAATTTTGTTGGATTATAGCTATTGATTTTGATGATCAATTATAAGAATAGCAGGGGTTGACATCAAATAATAGTATTGATATTTTTTCTTGGATTTTGACATCAAATAGCTGATTGGTGGATTACCTACCCCTCTGAAACATATGAAAGTCAGTTGGGGTTACTATTCCCAATATATGGAAACATAAAAAATGTTCCAAACCACCAACCAGATATTTTTGTTTGATTTTGACATCAAATAGATATTTTAGATATGTTGATATTTCACCAGTGAAATTGTTGATGGTTGAACATATCAATCCCCACTTGTCAAATCCCCGGCTCCTGCGCAGCGGTCTTCATGGAAGCCGCGAGGGCGCGCTGCAATTCCATCTCCTGTGGCTGATGGAAGGTACCTTCTGAGGAAGGATTTTGGGGTTTTACAAAAATGGGGGTTGTATAAGTACATCATAGTATTCCCATCCATCTGGCCAAATTACTTATATATATATTTTTTGACCTCGTCTCCTTCGTGTCTTCATTTGCTCTCCGCGTTTAGGGGCCTCGTTCGCTGATTCCCATCTACAAAACAAGGCTTTACCTCGGTCATTCGAGGGACAACATTCATCTGTGTGCATTGTTTCTAGGGCTCGATCTGAATGAACAACTTTTTACCTCGACAAAAGTTGTTTTCCACGGTCCCTCGACATGTTTTTTATTTGAGTCCGATGGGTCTTTGCACTTCTTGCACTTCTTGCGCTTTGGGGTTGACATCTCTGGCGTTGCACCAGTCTGCCTTAACAAAATTGGGGACACCAGCCAGTGTTGCAAACTCTAAACGATAGCTGGGGTCTCAAAAGCCGCACTCAAAAAAACAACTATTCTGGTTGGTGGTTTCAAACCCTCTGAAAAATATGAGTCAGTTGGGATGATTATTCCCAATATATGGAAAGTCATAAAATGTTCCAAACCACCAACCAGTATTGTTTTGCCCTTTTGAAAATAGGATATCCCATTCCATCCACTGGTGAATCAGAGCGATTTTTCCACTAAATCCAACCAAATTCACGGGCTATGTTGGGGCTTAAAATGGGCTATTTTCAGTGGGCATGGCCGGCATGGTGCAATGATGGCCTCCTTGGCCATGATTGGTTTACAATGGTTTGATGGTTGATGGTTACCCGTGTTGAAGATGGGAGATGTCAACCTCTGGGGATCTACCATTTTTGTAAGAGTGGACACACAGCAATGGAATGAAATGGGGATAAATGACAATTGAGCAATGTCAAGTTCATAACGGGAATCACCAGATCATTGGTTTAGTGCATTACACAGTGTCAATATGAGCGATGTAAAGATCCTATTAGAAAACCCCTGAGTACCCTTTATATTTACGTCAATGGTGTTTCAGTGGGCATTCCACAAGGGATCACGATAATCCCATTGTACTGAATGGTTGAACTATTTACAACTACCCCTATGTTTCTTGCCTTAAAACAATGCTTTGCAAATATAGCCATTTCCTGTTTGACCATCATTCTTCCTATGCAAACGGCAATTTTACGGTATCGCCAATTTTCAGACAACTCAATCATAATATACTGTTGGTAAAATATCCTAGCTGCCTTCGAAAAACAACCAACAAAACAAAAAAACAACCAACAACACAAAAAAAACATATACAAATATACAAACATATAAAGTACGATATATTCATGGTATAATTTTCGAGTTCTTGGTTGTTTATCACCATTAAACCAAAAAAAACCTCACGGCCCATGGCTATCATATATATTTGGCGATGTGTCCCTTTTACCTGGGCGAAATCCCAAACATTTTTGGGCCAAGTCCCAGTAAATCCTTATTCAGAGTAATATATCAATTTGTTCAGGCTTAATCGCATTACTTAAATCATCTTATATCCACATCATACCCTCATTATCTCATTCTTCTGAGCAAATCACAACTTTCATAGTTACCCTGTACCCTCAATAAAATCGCTCTTTCACCGATTCAATTCATAGTTTATTTTCCTAAGGTCCTAGTTATTGGTTGTTTACCCATCCCCATATGCTCCATGTATGGAATATTTAACAACATTTGCCTAAAAATCACCCAAATGTAGGTAAATATACCATACATGGAGCATATGGGATCGTTACCCTCAGGCTTTTCCACACTGAACCCGTCGCGCCCTGTCCTCGTCGTCCTCGTCATAGCGCGGCGCATAGCCACCACCACTGCCCTGCGGCGAACGCGGCGGAAGAGGTTTCTCGCCGGAACCAAAGGCGGCGTCGCGGGCCACGGCGACGCCTCAGCAGACAGTGGTTAATATACTGTTAATAATGATTAATATTAATGGTTATTATATGGTGAATGATGGTGAATCATCTAATGATCAACTGGTTGATGGTTGACCCCTCCGGTAAACTAACAGTTTGCTATTGAAACTGGCCATAGAAATAGTGGATTTACCCATTAATAGCATGGTGATTTTCCATAGTTATGTAAACGTTTACCCGAGGGTATTCCAAGAATGATATGTTGAATAACGTATATATCATGTTTGCATCATACCTACAGCATATGTTATCTAGAAAAATATGACATCGTAACAATATCATCGTGATTATTGTTGTCAGTATTGTGTTATCATTATTGTCACTATACTGAATGCACTTCTTAGCAGCAGATGTTTTCATTTTTCCATGTTTTTAGTATTATTTTTATTTTTATATGTTTTTCCTGCTTGTTCTTATGTTTCCTGCTCAAACAAACCCATTCTCTCAGAGTAGTCCTGATTGGGCCTCCTGATACCACAACCTTGGTTCAGTATTGGATCTCTTCAATTTTGGGGACCATATCTAAAGTATTCAATATGACTGGGGGAAGACATTACTTTTGCATCTTATTCATGAAATATCAGCTATATGTCCATTAAATCATCATAACACCAATTCTATCTCAATCTCCTAGCGGGTACCATGAACCTGCAGGAGCATGCTCTCGTCTTAACCCATTCGTGGGCTCAAAATCACCAAACATGCATGCGCCAGATTTTCGATTATGCTTCATTTAAGGTTCATTTAAGATGCTTGTTCAGGGTTGGTTTTAAGTTTTTTTTGTTTCTCTTTAAAATGTGTGTATATATAAATGAATACATATAGTTGGTTAAAATGTTTGTGTATATATATATAAATACATATAGTTGTTTTAAGGTGTTTGTTTAGGGTGTTTTTTTGGGGCTGGATTGAAATTATTTAGGGTTTGTTTGTGGCACATGTTATTTTAATTGTTTATGGATCATTTAGGCTTGGCAAGGTACGTATATTTGTTATTATTTATGTTTGGTTTACTGTTTCTTACAGGTACGTTCAGGGTATGTTTAGGGTTGGATCAGGATTTGCTTACGGTCTATTTAAAGTTATTTTACGGGGTCGCTTGGGGCTGGTTTAAAGTTTATTGAGGATTGGCTTCAACATTGCAAATGACTTACGTTTTTTTTTGGGGGGGAGGTTTAGGGTGTTTGTTTCGGGTTGGACTATGCTTGCTGGCTGGCTGCCTTGCTTGCTCGCTTCCTGCCGCAGTACCTTTGAGGATAGGTTTCAGAAAAAAAACGGGGGGGAATCTAAAAAAGAACGGGAAAAAACGTAGCCCATTATAGCCCCATTACACTCCCATTAGATCCCATAAATCACTGTACAATTCTCAATCGGTGAATGTCATCAAAGCATGGGGGAATCTTCCCACTGGATTGCATGGGATGAACTATGGCTTAATGTTCCCAGATGCAACCCATGCTGGAATATGCACACCTACATTTACCCCAAAAATGACCCAGTTTTGTAGGAAACCTACAAGGATCATCATGATTTTCCCGTATTTCATTGAAACAATGGGGCTATCCAGCGGCTATCCCCTATTTTCAGACACATCCACATATCATATAGTTGGCTACAGGATGGTGCCCCCCAGTTAAAAGTTGGTTTATAAACCCCATTAACTATAGTTATATCTGCCATAAACCATGCATAGTTATGGGAGTTATAAACCAACTTAGCTAACTATGGGGCACCACCTTGTATGATATACACCATTATATGACATGATTTCTCGTTCTCATGACTGTTGCTTCTATATCCCATGAAAATCGCCATGATAAACCCATATGCTTATGGGTCAAAACCTATTATGACATTTTTTGGGGAAAACACCATCCATTCACCCAGCTATTTTAGGGGGTAGAGTATATCCCATTACGCCATGATCATCCATCAACCATATATATATATATTTATTGCAGCCACAAATCTTGATCATCTAAACATGATATCCCACTATCCCATATATATATATACCATTATAATGTAAATATATGAGCCCATGATAATATAATTGGCAAATATCATGTTTATGATTGCATATTCACATTATATCGCCTATCTCTTCACCATTAAATGAACATTGTATCCATATTATATATATATTATATTAATTAATTATATATGTATATCCATATTATATATATATATATATATCCATATTATATATACATATCCATATTATATATATATATATCCATATCTTCACCCCCATGATCCATCCCCGGCGCGCCGTACTTGGCCGTCTTCGCCGCCTTCGTGGCGGCCTGCGAGGCCGCCGCCATGCCGGCGGCCGCCGCGCCAGCGGCGCGGTCCTGGAAGAGGTCATCTATGATTACAACATCTCTATGATATCCATGAAATTCATATATACAATTATGTGTATATATATAATATGATATAGATGATATAGATATGATATAGATGATATAGATGATATAGATGATATAGATGATATAGATGATATATAATAGATGATATATATATATATATATATATTATGACCATATATCTAGGACCTAGGAATAATCATTACGGTATCAGTATGATGTCATAGAGAACATATGGTAATATGTATATATATAATAATGATTTGAATGTCTATCATCATCCAATTATCTACTTTTTGGAAATAATAGAGGAACCATGTTTTATACTTGGAGATAATATACAAGGATAGTGGTTGATATAGTGGTTGATAACCCATAGTATGACCCTTAGTGGGATCATGGTTTTTGGAGGCGTAGGATATTTTGGAGGATCATACATATTCTGCAGGCTGCAGGTCCTTATATTTGGAGGATCATCCATCTTTTGGAAGGCTTAGCAAGGCTTCGTAAGTGGTTAATAACCATAGTTTGTTAGTAAGTCTCCTAACCAGGCTTTTCTAACGAGTGATTTGAATGTGTGTTAAACTCTTACTTAAAATATATCATTTACAAAACGATCAGTAATCTTAGAATTTCGCCCCAAAATCACCGAGCAACTCAGCTTTACCCCGCGACAGGAAGTTGGGGTCATTGCTTACTTGCTTCATGGGGGATGATCATTGATTTTTTTTAATGTCACCAGCAACTATGACAACTATGGATAACTATGGCTGTTCTTCCCTCCATTTAAGATGGGATCTACCATCTATACTACATGCAGTATATAAACTGGTTGGTGGTTTCAACCCCTCTGAAAAATATGAAAGTCAATGGGAAGGATTATTGGATAATCCCCAACCAGATATTCTCTCATATATTAGACTTCTCATCAAATTGGTCATCGTTGGACTTTTGGAATGGCTGCCATTCATTGGTACAAGGTGGTGCCCCCAGTTCAAAAAAGTTGTCTTTTTAAAACTCCTGTTTGACTCCTATTAACTTATTATTTTGTTCGATATATCTACCAGAAGCCCAACAGTTATTGGAGTTGTGCACCAACTTAGCTATCCTCTGGTCATTAAACGTAACTATGGAAAATCACCATGACATTCATAGGTAAATCCTCACTTTTATCATCTACAAATAGGTCATGGCTTTCAGAATTCTTCCATAGCTATGTTAAAACACCACAGTGAATCCCATTATCATCCCATTCATATTCACTATTTCGATATCATAAATTCGAAGTTGCTGTTTTAAACAACCACAGTTTATCCCATTCATATTCACAAAAAATTGATATCTCTACCCATAAACAACTCAGAATTCACCATGGAATTGAAAAACCATTTGGGGATACCCTCACCATGCTATGAAAATTGAAAATCAACTATTTCGACTGGGCCATTTTCAAGTTCGCAAACTGTAAACGTTTACCAGAGGGTACCATCCATCCCATTCATATTCACTATTTCGATATATCTATCATAAATTCTAAGTTTCACACCATGGAATTTCAACCTTTTTGGGATACCAGTGGCACTGGTAGCCCTGAAAATCACTGACCCGAACAGAGCACCTTCATCTTGCCGAACATGCTGCCGGAGCTCCGGCTACTGCCCTTCGCTTGGAAGTGACCGGTTAGTGACGAGGTTGTGTAACTGGTTATTAGAGGAGTATTATATACATATAAGTATTATAATCATTATTATAAACGTAGTGGTTATTAAACACCAAGTGACTATTGTAATGGTTTTTTGGAACGCATATACACTGCAGTATTATAATATTGATATACTGTACCTTTTCTTCTCGTTAGCCTATTGGAAAACTCAGGTTTCAATGAATAAAATCGTAAAACACCAACGACTTTGCGTTGATCTCAGCATCAAACAAAATAGGATACCCTTGAAACAAGTGTTTGCAAAATGTCACATTAAAAGGGGGTGTTGAAATAACGTTCAAGGAGTGAGAAAACAATATTGTCCGCGGCATTTCACCCTGTTGAAACAAATGCGTCAAAAAGAGAAACAATTTTGTCTGAAAATAGGGCACCCTCAAAATCCACCGGTTTAGAATAATTTTCTCTAGTAAATTTCTGATTTGGGAGCTACAGCCAATTTTTCAGACACACCCAACTAGATCATGTTGTTGGTTGTACATCCCGCTATATTCCCAATATTTCCCAATTATATTCCCATTATATATCCCAGATGCTCCATGCATGGAATATTTACCTACATTTGGGTCATTTTTGGGATACATATTGGTAAATATTCCATACATGGAGCATATGGGAATGATTATTCTACTCCATAAATTGAACTGTAATGTAAATATTCCCAATGACTATGGTTAATTCTGGTTATATATCCGCTTATAACTGAAACTGCAGCCGCATACTTCACCCCTTCATTCCTGGTGAAAATTCCGATGGTCTCATAAGTACGAGTACCCTCTGGTAAACGTTTACAGTTTGCGAACTTGAAAATGGCCCAGTCGAAATAGTGGATGTTTTCCCATTTTCATAGCATGGTGATGTTCCATCGTTTTTTGTATGTTTACCAGAGGGTAAACCTCCATTTTCCTATGGTTTTCCTATGGTTTTCCCATTAAAACCTCCATTTTCCTATGGTAAATTCTCAGATTCTCAGTCCAGTGCAGCTGGTTTCATTGGATGCAACACCTCCCGATTGCACCCAACTGTCGAGGAGACGACTTTGACCGATGACCAAGTTGGTTTGTCAAATGGGCTACTTTCCAACAAAAGCCATGGCAATGTTAAATTGGCTACTATCATTGGATTGGTTTAAGGGAAAACTTAGAGGAAACCATCGTTTTTACCATTAAATATGAAGGTTTCCTGTAAATTTTCCCCTAAACCAATCCATTGATACTAACCAACTAACATGGCTACTATGATGTACCCTAGTTTTTCCTATTTTTATCCATTGAAATGGATTGACATGGCCAAAAAAAAGGGGGCTATGCTCCATGTTGAGGCAACAAAAAACCTGGCCTCTGACGGGGCCGGCGCCCCACTGGCTGAGAGTCGGAATGCCATGGCCAAAGTTTAAGTTTGGAGTGCCGTTGCTACGCCGTTTTTGGAGATGGTAGGGCATAGCATGGTGTGTATATTATACATATATATATATATATATGTATATATATATATATATACCAACTGTATAACTGTATATTCACAATTTGTATACTTAATTTAATGGATACTATCCAACTATAGATGATATATATATATATATATATTCACAAAAAGGGCTCTTTTGAAGAATTCCATGCCCGGAACAGCCCATGAAATGAGGTGAATAATTATGCAAATTTCAGTCATACATGGGCTGTGGCGCGGAGAGCTGCCATTGTGGTATTTCGACAGGACAGTCGCATTCATTGATATGTAGCAGCTGCGTCATGCATGATCAAATGGTCGCAGAATCACATGACCCTGAAGATTATACCACCGATTTATGGTAAAGTTTACTGTTGATAATGAACCACATTTATGGTAATTTATGGTTTATACCACCATTTACTACTGCTTGACTCACATTACTGGCATGCTTAGTTTTGGATCTGGACCTATTCCCATGAACTTTTTGGATTCCAAGTCCAAATCCGACATGGCGTCTCTGTCCCAGACCAAATGTTGGGAATAGTTGCGGCTTCCACATTCCAAGAACGCCTGAACTACATCGAACATGATCAAGCAGCAGAATTATATACAACTTACATCAACTTGCAACAATACACAATCCATCCAAATCCATTGCATGACTTGCGCCTACAATGACACCCCTATCCAACTTGGGCCAAGACACCATCCATCAACCCGCACCAGTGACGCACCTCTTCCCAGTGAAGGAATGTATGATTTGCAAATCCATGCTGTCCTGCTGGCTGATTCCGTGAATTCCATGTTAGAATCGAGTGGCTGATGTTGGAGTTCTACGGAACCAAGTGGGATATACAATGGGCATCATATATCTAACATGGAGTATGGAAATATCCCACTTACCATGGAAATATCCCACTTTATAGCGCACCAATGGGCATCATATATCATGGACATATGAGGCTATTGAAGCAACAAAATGATACAGTCTTTGGTTTGTCTGAAAACCGAAAAACATGTGTCAATTCAGGGGGCAAAATAATCAGTCAGTGGATGGAATGTGGCAATCATCGTTTTCCCATTGAGGGCATAAAACACAGATTCACCTTTTGTCAAAAACGCAGGTACCCCTCAAATCTACATGGGTTTAACCCAGTTTCCCGCATTTAATTGCAGAAAAATGGGACAATCATCAAGTTCCCTATCGGAATATATATATATATATTTAATTAAACATATATATATATATGTGCAACACCAGTATATATTTATATAATATGCAAATGGCACTAACTTGGGGCAATTTTTGTTGCAACCAAACCCCAGCCTCTGAGAGGCTGATTTTTTTGGAGGCCATCCTCGATTTTTTGAAGGCTTCTGGGATGTCTTGTCTACTGTATGGTGGTAAAACAAGTAGTGCCTGATATATTAATTTATGTTACTGGCATTTTATTGTTTTTCTTAATATCAATAAGTCTTATTTGTGTCATTGTAACTTGATATGAAACGGAGAAGCAATTGATATAGCTGACAAGTATCAACCCAGTCTGAAACCATAATACATGTTGGGATAGTTACTGTACCCATGTATATATATATATATACATATCATGAATTATATATATATGTGTAAATACCATCATTCCTGTGACATCGCGAAAACCTCATCCCAAACAAAAATCATGGATCAATCCCCATTCAAAAGATGATGGTTCAATGGTATCCCCTCTGGTTATGTCAAAATAGCTATTGAACATGGCCCAGTCGAAATAGTGGATTTACCATGATTTGCCCATTCATAGCATGGTGATTTTCCATAGTTATGTCGTTAGTTTACCAGAGGGTAATCCCCATAGAATCCTCACCTGTGCCAGGGATTGAACTGATGAGCCGCTTGCGCCACTGGCAGCCACTGGCCTTCTGAAAGCTGCATGAGATGTTCTCCTCCGGCAACCGCTCCACGGCCTGCATTAAGATTCGGTGATTTTCCAAGTGAAGTCAACCATCTTTATATCAACGGATTACCATATGGTTAATATGTTAATATTAGAAAACCATCTTGATTTTGACATTACCCTCTGGTAATTTAACATAGCTATGGAAAATCCATTATAAATGGAGGTTTTATTGGGAAAATCATCTGTAAATGGTCCATTTTCCATAGCTATGTTAATTTACCAGAGGGTAAATATTCATGTCAACCCCGGATTAATAAACCATGGGACCATGGTCTATAATTTTTTTGGGGGATACTTCCCAAAGAGTAACAATCTGACACCTAAATGGTACCCGCACCCCGGTTTTTCATATCCATATATATTTGTTTCAAAAATCCCAATATTTTCAAAAAAACAATGTTTTCATGGTTTTAACCATGGTTTCACCACCATTTCTTGATGTTCTAACCATCGCCTCCAAGGCGAATTTTAACACTGGACGCCTCCAATCGCACGTCCACGGTCACGAAGGGCGAGTGCGCCTGGGGCGTTCGGCCGTGACCCAAAGTTGGCCAAGTGACCCGGCCTGGGAAACGTTAACAAAAATGGAGGTTTCAATGGGAAAACCATAGGAAAACTATAGGAAAACCATAGGAAAACCATAGGAAAATGGAGGTTTCAATGGGAAAACCATAGGAAAACCATAGGAAAACCATAGGAAAATGGAGGTTTCAATGGGAAAACCATAGGAAAACCATAGGAAAACCATAGGAAAATGGAGGTTTCAATGGGAAAACGTTTACCAGAGGGTATATAAATTGCTGCCTTTTCTCGATGGGAAACCACTTTCCATGTGGAAAACTTTGGGAAACTCATAATCGATCCACATTTTAGGACATAAAGATGCAATTCAAGAAACTCATAATGATCGATTAAAGATGCTATGTTTCATCATTTAAAGTTTCCCAAAGATGCTATGTTCATCATTTAAAGTTTCCCAAAGATGCTATGTTCATCATTTAAAGTTTCCCAAAGATGCTATGTTCATCATTTAAAGTTCCATAATAATCCATCAAGATGCAGTTCATGTGCTCTCAAAGCGACGAACGACCAGGGAGCAGAAATGGGTCCATCGGAGCAAACAAATTGGATCGCAGAACGCTTTAATGGTAGATCTGGAACAAAGTGGGGCCCCCCAGTTGGAAGTTGTTTTTTTTTTTAAAAAAAAACATTAACTATATAGTAGGATATTATATATATAGGTATCATAAACCAGAGTTATTGAAGTTATCTGCAGCAACTTAGCTATTTAGGGGGCCCCACATGGTAGTAATACACCACAATTCATGGGATGGTCAACACCATCCGAAGCATCCATGGCCCGAGCGAACTGGGCTCGAACTTTACATCCGAGTTGTGTCGCGACTCGAAATCGCTGTACTCGACATACACCCCAATTGAAAGAACATATACCAGATGCTCCATGGTGCTGGAATAATTACCGAAAAATGACTGGGTCATTTTTGGGGTACTGTAAATGTTGGCAAATATTCCATACATGGAGCATATGGGTATCATACCATGACCATATTTGGGTTTGCCGGTAAAATTAAGGATCAATTGCCATTGTAACCAACTGTGCTTTTAATAGTAACGATAACGCAGTACATTTTGGTGTAGACCCTCTTTTGAACCAAAAACCAACTATGCTTCAAGACAATGTTAACACAAACAAACACATAATAACAATAATATAATCATCATAGATTATATAGATGCTCCTGCTAGCATCTGCTAACAATAAAACTATAGAAATCAAAGAAATCAACAACTACCAGCCAACCCACAACCAAATTCGCTGAGACGTCTTTTTCACCAGTGGCTTCCAGTGATGCCCCGGTGCGAGTTTTGCAGGGTGAAACGTTGAACGGTGAAAAGCGGTCAAGTCCCCCTCTGAGCAACGTTTAGAGTATGTCAATGTTTGTTTAGTAGATGAATCATGTGCAAAGACTTGATAAGGAAGCCAATATATGCTAATATCAGCTGTTAATTTGTATAAATGAGTCACAAGAGGAATGCTTCGTTTTGAGATGAACGAGAACGCATGTGATGCACATGTTTTCGATTCTGCTAGAATACACAGAAATATCAATGTTATTATCCATATTATTAGCCATATTATTATCAACATTATTACCCATATTATCAACCATATTATTAACCATATTTGTAACCATATTATTAATTAACCATATTAAACTATCTAACATCTATATGATCATACAAATGATGTTCCATTTTGTGAGGTGCCCAGCTCCTTCGGGAAGCGACCCTTTCGATCGGACATCTCAAAGATCGTATCTGCATTCGGCAACCTGCAGCGCGCACGCGCGCAGGCGCGCGGCAGCGCTTGGACGTCATGGCTTGCCCCAGTGACAAGGACCACCAAAACAGGGGATTTTCCTGTGATTTCGTGGGAGATTTATGGGATTTAATGGGATATTTGGGTATGGATCAATACCTATTAATACCATTTTAGGGGAATGAACATCCATTTACCAGCTATTTTGATGTGAACAAAAGGGGTACAAGGTTTTGACACACTGCCATTTATGAAGCTTTAGTGGGATAAACGAATGGGATATGATATACCCTCTGCTAATATACAACAGATATCAACAAATAGCCGCTATGGCTTAGATCATCCTTTTCAACTAGATACAACAGCATAAAACATTTTTTTTTTTAAACGGGTCATTTTCCTTAGCGATGTCAAATAACCAGAGGGTAGTCAGAATCCCTGCAGCTACTATAAAATATCCCTCCTAAGTGATACCCACATGTGCAAATCCGCTACTGAAGCATAGATTCTGGGGTGGTTGGATATTCGGGGGACGGGCCATCGGAAATCTTAGTAGTTTTAAGGACCCAAATCAGCTAGAAAAACTTGGGGGTTTGTAGATTCTTTGGATCAAATCCAGAAAAAACACATTCCGAAAAAAAACACGTACGAATGTCACCATCTGCAGCAACTCTCGCTTTGCACCGAAGTCCCAAGTCCTGGCTTGCCATATTTATGGGTAGACTAAGCCCTTAACACTCACCAGTTACCACCACCAGCAGTTACCACTGGGCTGCCCCTACTTGCATTGGTTGAGGCACACCACGGAGACCCACGAAGTATTTTTTGAGCCTACAAGGTGCCACGGCGTTTCTTTTTTTGAAGATTAAACATGATTAAAGCCTCCAGTTTGGGGATTAAAAATTGCAGATATTTCTATGTACAATGTTTCTTTAGTCGTTATTCTAGTATATTTATATATATATACAAAATTCTAAGTCGGCTCGAAGTTGGAACCTGGAAACTTCCGCGTGAAGAAAAACCTCCAATGCAGTGGGAAGGACCAAGTTTTTCCAACCTCTAGAACCACACGCTGTTGGGATTCAAAGTCAATGTCAATCATTTACCCTGGTCACCAATCATGTGCCACCTGGCATTCTGAAATTTTTGGTGATGAACCGCCCTCTACGTATTTTTTGCTAATGACCAATTTATGCCAAGTCATAGCAAATGTGTATGATATTACAATATGATAAAACAATTTTCCATGATTCTCATTTGATATAACAATCATTTTCTATGGTCATAAACAATTGGAATGACCGGCATAACATATTCTCAATGCTGGTCATTCCAATCGACCGGCTTCGGCTTCGCCAAGCAGCTGAACTCATGGGAACCAGCTCTCGGTCACAGCTGGGGGAGATCATCTAGGAGAGTCAGATTATCCCCATCTATGAATCAACCAGTGGGAATTTGGGACATCTATGCTCAGTATATAAGTATCTGGTTGGTGGTATACCTACCCCTCTGAAAAATGATGGAGTATTATTATTCCCAATGGAAACATATAAAAATGTTCTAAACCACCAACCAGATAAGTATATATACCATTAATCCAAATATGCCCGAAACCCGGCAGTGTCATATGCTTTCAAAAACACATCCAATGAATCCTCATTGCTTGCTTTCGTAGACTTAGATGAGAGGAAGATTTACAGGAGCCCCCTTAGATTTACTGGGTAAACAAAAACTATGGACTTTCCGGTTAAGATTTTCCCTTGAAACAATCCACTGATGATCATGGATGGTTTCCCCAAAAATTAAGCCCCATTTTGAGGGGATCAATGTACCACTGTGATCAAATCCAACATGGATTTGCGGGTAAAAACCCATGGAATTTCCGGGTAAGATTTTCCCCCTCAAATCATCCATTGATGGGTTTCCTCCAATTTTTTAACCACAGTGGTTAAAAAAAAACTGTGGTTTCCATTGATGATTTACCCTCCGGTAAACTAACATAGCTATTGAAAATCACCGTTTCCAATGGAAAAAAATCCACTATTCTATGGTCATGTTCAAGTTCGCAAACTGTTAGTCATTACCAGAGGGGTCAACCATCAACCAGTTGATCATTAGATTATTCACCATCATTAACCATATAATAACCATTAATATTAATAATTATTAACAGTATATTAACCATTAACCGAAGGGTAAACCTCCATTTTCCTATGGTTTTCCTATGGTTTTCCTATGGTTTTCCTATGGGTTTTCCCATTAAAACCTCCATATTCACGATCAAAACCCGGGAGGCCAGCCTGGGAGGATTGGTTCCCCGCGAGGTGCTGGTGCTGGTGGCAGCTTCCTGATAAAGCATCCGACAATGGCCGCATGGCCTTCTGAAGAAATTGCTATAGGTATCCATGGCCATCACTTAAATAGGCTATAAGTTTCGGTTGGTGGTATATAAATGTATAAAACATGTGGTTATAATACCAATAATAATGGTTATATATGGGTTATATCATGGGAGTTATGATCATACCTGGTTGGTGGTAAACTAACCATCTTGAAAAATGATGGAGTGAAAGTCAATGGGTTTCAGATGACATCCCATGCATGAAATGGAAAATAATCCAGATGTTTGAAACCACCGACCAGTATAAGTATCTACAAGTAACATTAAGTTAAGTAACTATATCCAATGGATTTCCAATGGCCCATAGACATAGAATATCTATAAGTAACATAGAAAGTAACTATATCCAATGGATTTCCAATGGATTTTTTTATCATAGAATTTAATTTAGATGGATTTCCAATGGATTTCCAATGGATTTCCAATGGATTTCCTGTTGAAGTTCTTTGATTTTCATGACCTCCAGCATGAATTCCCACGGCTTGCTGCACGGTTTCAAAATCCACCTTCTGAATTTTCCCAGGGGTTTCCTCCAAGATCACGTGGGTATCCATAGTGGTTGCACCTAGTTGGGGGTTGTTACACATCTATAACTATACCAGGTATATGGAATGACTTATGGATGGTATATGGATGGTATATGGATGGTATATGGATGGTATATTACCCATATGCGAACCATGGTGCTGGAATATGAATCCTAACATTTACCCCAAAAATGACCCAGTCATGCAGGTATATAAATTCCAGCACCATGGAGCATCTGGGGTATATATATAATTATATATACAGGATGGTGCCCCCCAGTTATAAGTTGGTTTATAAACCCCATGAAAACTAGTTCGTTATATCTGCCATAAACCATAGTGAAATGGGAGTTATAGTTATGGGAGTTATTTGCACCAACTTAGTAACTTATATAACAATTATAACATTATATAACCATAAAAACATAGTAATCATCTAAAGTTCAGATACCATCCCATTACTCGTTCCTACTCGTTCCAAGGGGGCCCGTCTCAGGCACTCAGGACTCACCAAAAAAATGTGTCAAGTCATTCATAGGTATCTACCAATGTGGATGGTTTACTTCACTTTGTTTGATGGTGACTTATAACTAGGGGTATGTACTTGGTGGCGAACTACCCACGAATCGTAAGTGGCTTATAACCCCAGTGATTTCAGTGGATTAACCCTACAAAAATCCCATTTATAACTCCGGTTATAACCCACCAAGTAGGGGTATGTACAAATCACAAGTGTTTCAGGTTGAGAAACAACATTAAATAAGAAACACAATGGCCTGAGAAATAAGGTGATTTGATGATGATTCCCCAAAACAAACCATCATTCCAGTGAGGTCGCAGTGAGGTCCCTATAATCTACCCACATATTAATATAATATAATATAATACAATATAATAAAATATATATCATATATATATATATACATCATGTATATATATATATATATCATATATACCTATTATATATATATATTATATATTATATAATAACATATAATATATATATATTATTATGTAGATAGATAGATGTCTTACATTCTCTTACACATCGATACTAGACTTCACCATGACCGGCGCGCACCTTGGGTAGGTAGACTTGCGTCTCGTTTTCCCTTCGGAGGTGGCTAAAGGCCTGGCATCGGTCAAAAAAATGAAGCTTGGGGATGCTTGGAAAATGTAGGTTGATGACTTAAATGGTTTGTAAGTAATTTTATATAGTATAATAAATGGATGATAATAGATTATTAAATGACCTATAATCATTGTTAAATGGATTATAATGGATTGTAGTTATTTAGATACTATAATAATCTATCATATGCAATTAAGTGAAGGTCTTTTTAGTGGGATATCATTCGATGGTTTTTCAGTCAATCATACCGTCCACCAAAGTCTGCACACTTGAATCCCACCTCAAAGCATTGTGTACAGTGCAGAAACCAAACCAGAGCATGTGGAGATCTGTATAGATCTGTAATCTGTCCTTTGAAGAACCAGTGGGTACATAGATGTACCATTGCAGATCATGTCAAATCAAAAATACTGTAATATATCTCCATATATCTCCACATGAAATAACCATCATATCCTCATGATATCCTCATTCTCAGTGCGTTTTCACCAGTTCTGGTCCCTTTCAGCACTGGGAACCGCGTGCCGTCTGAGTGGTGGAGGTCGTCTTGCGCCGGATATCAGCCACATGGAGGGCCTGGGTTTCTTCGTTGGGGGATGATGAACTAAAATTGGCTTGGTTTGGGATGAAGGGTGGTGGAAAAAAAATCGGAAAATATGGACACATGAGCATGATACATCATGATACTATGTTTAATGATGGTTTATTTCATTTCTTTATCCGAATGGTTGGCTGCCATAGGGACTGCCACAACACTTTGTATACGGAAAGTAGGTATTCTGGTTGGTGGTTGACCTACCCCTCTGAAACATATGAGTTCGTCAGTTGGGATGATGAAATTCCCAATATGATGGGAAACATCATCCAAATGTTCCAGTCACCACCAACCAGCATAGTTGATCATAGTTGATTTTTTGTTGACGAAGTTGGTTTTGTTCAATGGGATTGATCGGGAAAAATAACGCCAACAACCGTGGTAACCGTTTAATGATGATATATTGATGTAAATATATATATATATATATGGTGAAATATACGTTATATACACGATTATATATATAATGAAATATAATGATATCGTAAAATGATATAATATAATCACATATCATATATATATGTATGTACTGCAATGTAATGCAATGTAATGCAATGTAATGCAATGTAATGTAATGTAATGATATGTAATGTAATGCCATGCCATGCGTGGCGTGGCATGGCGTGGCATGGCGTGGCGTGGCGTGGCATGGCGTGGCGTGGCATGGCATGGCATGTATGTATGTATGTGTGTGTGTATGTATGTATGTACGTAGGTAGGTAGGTATGTAGGTAGGTATGTAGGTAGGTAGGTAAGGTAGGTAAGGTAAGGTAAGGTAAGGTAAGGTATGGTAAGGTATGGTATGGTATGGTATGGTATGGTATGGATGGATGTATGTATGTATGTATGTTTTGTATGTTATGTATGTTATGTTATGTTATGTAATGTAATGTAATGTAATGTAATGTATGTTTGTATGTATGTATGTATAATGATATGTAATGAGATATCACGAGCTATAATGATATATAATCAACTATGATGAACTATAATGAGATAACCATAAAACATAATGAGCTACAATGAAAAGATATGAGAGAATGGGATATGCCACAATATGACAAAGTCTAACCAAGATTACGCTTCTTGGGTTTGTCCTGAAATGTGATATACTACAATTTATTGCCTTTCTACAATGGGACAATGATATCCTAAACATTCCCAACAAAAACCATTGGACATGGGGGTACCTATGGGTACCTTATTTTGAGACAAACTCACATTTAGTCATTTCAACCTGAGACTATTTGGTTGGGGAATTCTCAGAGTTCAAACCGCCAAAGCACCTTTTGCTGAGTCCGTAGGGTAGAAAAAAAAAACGTGTTACTTGGTTGTCCCAAAAAAGAGCTCAGTAGCGGAGAATGTCGTGAATTTTCCGTCGCTCAAGAAATTCTACTACTAGGGGTACCCGAACAACCCAAGGTGACTACCATACTGTTAGTTAACAATTGGTTGTTAGTGTATCCTATATATCTGGTGGGTGGTTTTAATCCATCTTGAAACATATTCGTCAGTTGGGATTATTGTTCCCAATATGGAAAAATAAAACCTGTTCCAAACCACCAATCAGATATATATGTATATATAGTCGTAATTCAATGAAGTGGATGTGTGTTGCAGTACTGTTGGGAATGGTCCCCCAGAATATGAACGAACCAGAGGTTTACCTCTGGCGATGCTTGGGGGACCTTGGCTGGTGATTTGTCAGAAGATCCGATGGGATGAGATCCGATGTGTAGTGAGTTATACCATCTGGTTATGACTAACATAGCCATGGAAAATCCCAACCATAAATGGAGGTTTCTAGATGGGAACATCATCTATAAATGGGTCATCTTCTGGTTGGATGCTTCTCCTTGGATTTGCATTTCCGTTGGATCATGAGGCGCTAATTTCAGTGTCCAAATCATCAATAAATGGTGGATTCGTTCCATTGCTATGTTTGATTACTAAAGGGTATATATCCCACTAATAATATCAATAATACCCCATTATTTATCCAATGATATTCATCCCATTCATATTCCATTCAATCAATATAAAATCACATGAACAATCCTATATGCAAAATCAAATCATATGGATGTGGGTCAAAATGGAAGACCTAGGGGACCACAGATGTTGGTCTAGTATTAACCATCCAATTATTGGGCTACCTAATTTTGACCCATACCCATATCAAATTATGCACCACACAAAAAAACACGGTGCAACCCTCAACATTTCGAATAAACAAAACCTCTGCTTATTTAACATAGCCATGGTATAGATGGCCCATTTATAGATGGTTTACCTATTAAAAATGGTGATTTTCCATGGCTATGTTAAATAACCACAGGGTAATTATACGTTCTGCTCTTCAGCCTTCCAAGTCCCCTGCATCCTGCCGAAGTTTCCACTCGTTCCACTCATAGCTCTTGTCGATGTAACTCTCCTGTGGCTTTCGCATTTTTTTTGGATATGCATGGGATCTTAATGGTCATGGGATTCAACGCGGATAATATCATAATATTTTTCAATATGTAATTATAAAACCACATATATAACCATATATATTATGCAATATAATGATAATATGTATATATATATATAATATAATTAATTAATCTGGTTGGTGGTTTCAACCCCTCTGAAAAATATTAGTCAGTTAGGATGATTATTCCCAATATATGGAAAAATTAAAAATGTTCCAAACCACCATTTCCACCATTTCCGATAAGCGTGCTTGCTCGGGGTATGGAACGAAGCACTATGTACCAGAGTAATCAGAGGGACAAGCGACCCTTGTTGGGTGGCCTGTCAGCC
>Ga0126342_10001957_pt1 | contig 30849 bp, 26 predicted proteins | sample Cyp1metagenome_FD_92528 | JGI IMG/M metagenome (GOLD analysis project Ga0126342, IMG submission 92528) | Coral microbial communities from Lord Howe Island, Old Settlement Bay, Australia - Cyphastrea 1 metagenome | ecosystem: Host-associated > Invertebrates > Cnidaria > Coral ...
TCATTTTTCGAAGTTGACAACATCAAAAACGAAAGAATTCTGCGAGACTTCCTTCAAAAATGGAAAGTTGAGTGCAGAGCTGACGGCCTCGTACCAATGCGTTTTGCGATTTTTCCAGTCCATGTGTCTAAACTACTGCGCCTACCACGAAAAAGTGATGCCAGGTCATACGAAGTGCTGCACCTGTCACGCAAAATCACCTCAGCAAACCTGACGATCTGATGCTCCAAAATGCAGCTGCTCTCAGGAAATCAGCGCCTGGACCTCCTAACAGCTCTGATGAACATGTCTCCTGTAGTGCGCCTGCCGCGGAAAATGCATCTTTGCAGATCCTCTTCAAATGTCCCACGCCTGCCATCGTTTTTGGAAATGCTACAAACCCTCACGTTTTGCTCACTTTTGGCAAGGTCCACAATCCCTTGCGCCTGCCACGCAAAAGCACATCGGAACGTCCAAAAGTGGAGCTAACATGTGGTGTTTTGTACATTTTGACTTCGAAATGTGCTTCGCGCCACAACGGCGTGCACTTTTTCGACATCTCAACTTCCAAAAGTGGTCGGAGCATGGTGTGTTTTGTACATTTTGACTTCGAAATGTGCTTCGCGCCACAACGGTGTGCAATTTTTCATCTCTCATCTGGCCAGATGGCTCCGCACCCGCCGCTTTAGCAAGCCTACTTTTCGACCCTCCGGAGCCACAAATCATTGGAAAGACACAGTGTTTCGCGACTCTCCTACCTTTTCGCGCATCTGCATCTTCTTTCTTCTGACTCCTTCTCTTCTCTGATCTTCTCTCTTCTACTCTTCTCTTCTCTCTGACTCTTCCCATCTCTGCTTTTCATCTGTCCATATTGTCGGAAGTTTGACTTCTAAACTTCCTTCGATTCTCCATATACGGCCCATTTTTTTTATGGAATATATGTTACAGTAGATACATCAGAATTGATCACCTCTAATTGTTTGGGACATAGTTATGATATGTTTACTTTAGGTCCCAAAGATCCAAAATCAGCGGGTCAAAAAAAACAGTTCATCACATCATTTACCCCAGCGTAACCAGTGCGATGTGGTTTGCACCCAGCATTTTTAGATCATTATCATCATTAGTTTACCCAGGAAAAACCATGATTTTTTCAGTATTCTTAGATCATCATCCCCATTAAAACCCAGGAAAACCATCAGTTTTCCACCATCTTTTCGTATGTTCCCCCTAGGCTATCTATGGGACCTCGCTTCAACGCGCTTCAAAGCGCTTCAACGCTGGACCAGGACGGCGCTGGGCGTCGCCACAGAGCTTGGTGGCAAAGGTGGTCTTGCCCGAACTGGTCGGCCCGGCGATGCAAATCACCTAAAGGGCCGTCAGGCCGCCAGGAACGAAAATATGAATCTCCAGAATACATCATTTAATAAAGAGGAAGAACGATTGATATATGATATGATATAATACCATGTGATATAATGTGATATGATATGGTATGGTATGATTGTCGACTGATGTCATAGGAAAAAGGCCGAGAAGAACAAGTAATAAGTTAAGAAAAAGTTGAGAAGAAGAAGAAGAAGAAGAGGAAGAAGAAGAAGAAACACAAAATCCACTTAGGATTGACATATGTTGCGTAATTGGTGGACTCTGGAAAATCCTGAGACTTTGTCACCGTGTTTCTTGCTGTCTTGACGCTGGTGATATCCCTGAAAAACAAACAGCAACGTTTTCAAGCCGTAATGTACCTCCATGTTCCTAAAACTACTTGTCCAAACTATTTTTTCGTAAGTTCTAAGAATCGGTACCTCCATTGAATCCATCTTCTTTAGGTTAAAAGGTCAGGAATGCACATCAAGAAACCTATGAGCACAACCTGTATATATAAAAATAATATTAAAAATTGTTAAACCATACTTTACTTAGTTTACTATTAAACATAAAATACACTTAGTGCAAGAAACTTATATTTCCCTTTTCATTATAAGTATCTAACTGTATATATATAATATGGAACATATATGGACGAGAACCGAAAACAACAGCTCTTTCTTTTGGGATAAGGCACCTTCACAGCCTTGCCGGCAGCAGATCTCTCCTTGACCTGGCAAATCGATTCGGGTGAAAATCCGAAAACAAGATATGACACGGTTAAGAGAGATGTTCATATATCTTGTCTAACTGGTGATTTCAATCCCTCTGAAAAATATGAAAGTCAGTTGGGATGATTATTCCCAATATATGGAAACAAAACATGCTCCAAACCACCAACCAGTTTATCTTGTTTAAGAAAAAAAACAACATATCTGTTTTGAGTTGTTCATTTGTGATGTTCATAATCAAACATATATGACTAAGGGAAAAAAAACAACAACACAACAACATTATGATTCTCACAAACCAATGCATTTTGATGCATTTTGGTTCAAACATCCCAAGAAGTTCTGCGTTCACACAAAAAACGTCCGACGAACCAACGAAGCGCCCAATCTAGATGCGGTTAAATCATCAAAAAAAAACAGGGAGAAAATCACACCATGGGCAAAGTATAGTTCCCACTAAAGGCCAAACACAACAATGACAACTACCCTCTAGTAAACTAACATAACTATGGAAAATCACCATTTTTCATGGGTAAATCCACGAACTAAATGGCAATATGTTAAATTACCAGAGGGTATTTCCAAACTCATTGCGAGGTGGCTCCCAAACATTCAAGGCCCGCTTTGCAAAGACAGAACACAATCGTTTCAAATATCATACACTTTGCCTAGAAACCCTGGTCTAGTAATGGATCTATTCATTTTTTGGGCCCAACTATTTGCGGTAGTTCTTAAAATTAGGGGGTGGGATTATATTACCATATACCATCTTAATTACCAGGTAAATCACCATCAAGACATCATTATTGCTTACTTCACCAGTTTTCCACTAAATCCCACAGGTTCTAATTTCCGTCCTAGTTTTTACTTGCTAAATCTAATATGAAGCACAAGAAAACAGTAACTTATCCTCCGGTAATCAAACATGGCAATGGACAATCACCTATGGAGGTGTCCTAAACTAAAGGGCTACCCCAATGTTCATCGATTTTTCGTATGATGTCCATGGGATTTCCCATGAAATAAAGCGCCATTTCAGGATGATCGTCCCATGCAGTGAAGCCTCTGGCGAAACGCTGCCTGAATTTGTAGACGATCTATTGAAACATATTGAGACTATCAAAGAGACTTCAAGAAGACTTCTATTTTTTTCCTGAGCAATGGTTAAAATCCCTAATATTTATAGAATTTATAGATGATCTTCCCAGCATAGGGGATATTCCAGCCATGGCATTCGAAGGACAGGAGGGTAACTCGCCACCTGCGCTACAATCTCGGCAATCTTGGTCTCCTGCCGGAACTCGCAGGCCAAGACCTAAGTCCAGTGATGATACGACGGCCAGTGGCCGTCGTTTCCAGCTGCGACAGGTTCGGTTGTTGGAAGAAAACACCTAGTTGCGAGGAACTGCCAGGATCTGTTGGGTTTGGTTCAGAATTTTAGAAAAATAAAACATGCTCAGAAATCTTAGATGTGAAATCTCAGGACACCAAAGTGAAAGAAATAGGCATTTGGAAGCGCGAAAGCCATCGTCTACTAGAGGCTGGAGAAGGAGCAAGGAGGCCCTAGAACCGAGCAGCTTGGAAGGCCTAAGAAGGAGCAAAACCGAGCAGCGTTATCATCATTACCCATAGGATCCATGGTGCTGCTATATATGGTAACATGGATCCCATCAATATACCCCCAATGTTAGTATATATACCAGCACCATGGATCCTATCATCATTATCATCCAATGACCGCATGTCCAATCGCGCCGTTGCTCGATTTCTGGGTCGCAGAACGAAATCCTTTCGTCCTCGACCCACTTGCGACAGGTGGTTCAGCTCGCCGACGGAGCGCACCTGAAACGCCATGGATAGCCGCTCCGGTGTCATCAGACATGGCAGGTTGGGAAATCCCCTATAGAAATGATGAAATGCAGGTTTTATGTGGTTTTATTGAAAAAAACAACTATGAATATATATATATATATATTGATTATCTATGAATGGGGGATTTTCCAGCCAGCCACATTTGATGAAACCGGAGGATACCTTCAACATCTTTAAACATGAGCTGGGCTTTTTGGTGGCCAAAAAAGAGGGTTCGCAGTTAGCTACCTCGTCCCACTCCCACATCAAGCCGAATCTCTGGAAGCCCAAGCGTTCACCCAGCCTGATAGCCTTTGCAGAAGTTCTTGTGGTCCGTATGCGAGATCAACAACGCAGACCTCTCAACTGCAACGGATTTAAGGGAGAACCAGTGAACCAGGCCAGAGCTGCGGAACCAGGCCACACCTGGAACTGTTTCAGCAAGGTTTTCAAAACATCAACAACAAAACTAAAATCCGGTTGGCATATGGCACAGTCTCATTTCTGAACTCAGGATCCATGCTGATTCTGCTCAGGAGGGGGTTTTGATGGGGATATGAATTCTTGCATCATATCTCTCAATAGATTCCAATGATACAGGTTTGCGACCCAGTTGATGAGGCTCAACAAACACATCCAAATACCGTACCTCAATTTACGATGCGCATTCCTCTGAACAAACCATTTACATGACTTGTTGGATCATCCCAAATACCAGCCATAATCCACCCTGACAACGCCAATTGAAAATAACATGTTCAATAGGAAGACTGCACGTGGATAGACATGGGGCACTTTCCAGGTTTGATTGCCATTGGCTGCTCCTGGCTGCATGATTGCCATCTGGAAACCAAGGCTCCCCACTGCAACTGATAGTCCTCTGTGTACGAGGCCACCTGGCGCAGTGACTGCTGGTTTCAACATGTTTCAACCCTTCTGAATACAAGTAGGTAGAGTTGTCCTAAATCTTCAATGTTTTTCCCACAATTGATGGCAAATTTCAAAAAAATCATGATTAACCCTGGGATAATTTCGGGGTAGCCTGTTTTCCGACAACACACATGTTGCATTGAATTGCAGATCATTTCGTGTCATAGTTCCACATGTTTTTTACCAACCCAACCAGCACATCACTGTTTTGCTCTTTGACGCTCTGTTGTCGGTCAAATCCCCATAAGAAATTCTCGCTGTTGCTGGTGAAATCCCGATTTTATGATTGCTTAGATCCCCACCAAGGACCCTTTGTTACTCGCAAAAAAAACATTCATAGATCTTTGTTTCATGATGTTGAAAAAAGTATTCAATCAATTTTCTTGCATTGAAAAATTGAAAACATGTTTCTTGATTTCCTAATTCTATCCCGCAACCTTCCCGCAACAGTTATGGACTGATATACCAGTGATAAGTACTGAAATAACCCCATAATAATGGAATGTGCAATCCCATTTATAACAAAATATAACAAAATAAAAATAAATCAAACATTTCTGGTTTGTGGTTTCAACCCCTCTGTAAGATATTAGTCAGTTGGGATTATTATTCCCAATATATGGAAAAAATAAAAACTGTTCCGAACCACCAACCAGATTTATAACTTATAACCAAGAATAAATAACACACTATACCCTCTGGTTATTTAACATAGCCATGGAAAATGGCTCATTTATAGATGATTTTCCCATTAAAACCTCCATTTATTAGGGATTTTCCATGGCTATGTTAAATAACCAGATTTATAACTTATGATCATAAATAAAAAGCACACGATAACCCATAGGATCCATGTATGGAATATTTACCTACATTGACCCCTAAAGTAATTTAAAATATTTTCCCAATGTAGGTAAATATTCCATACATGGATCCTTAGGGTAACTAATAAATAGCTAGAACCCGCAGCTTTCACCAAGACACGAAGCCCGTCATCTCCTTGCAACGAACCAAGGCGAAGGTTCCTGCCTCGCTATCGATTGACAAAATGGGGTTGTGTTTTATTTATAGAGGAACCACTGGTTGGTGGTTTTAACCATCTTGAAAAGTATTAGTCAGTTGGGATGATTATTCCCAATATATGGAAAATCATAGAAAAAATCCATGGTTCCAAACCACCAACCAGACAATGAATTGTATCATTGTAGCGATAGTAGCTACATGGATCTCAACGGATCCCAATGGACTGTGGATATTTTAGATTTTCACCAGTTTGAAAAATCTAGAAACATTACCCGGCCTGGTAAACTAACAGTTTGCGAACTTGAACATGGCCCAGTCGAAATAGTGAGTTTTCCCATGAAAAAAATTTGATTTTCCATAGTTACGTTAGTTTACCAGAGGGTATATACTTGAATGGATTGTGGATGTTAATGGAGCTCAATGGATTACACAGCCCAATAATATTCATGGATTAGTTATGAACAGGAACTAGTACATCAGTTACCATATTGTAGTGATATATATATAATTCATGGATCTGGATTGTAGATATTTCATGAGATTGAAAATCTAGAGGATACTGAATTTTCCCATTGAGATCCATGAGATACTGGGTTGATCTCATTTGAAGCTCAATATCTATACTTCCTTCAAGCCCAATCTTGTAGAGGATATTGGGTTTCGAAGCGATCAAATTCATATTGGGCTTTCCGCGCAATTTTCCCATCGAAGGATGGAATGCTTGAGATAAACTTTGGACGATGAATCCCAAACCAGGGAAGCCACTACTGATACATTAGACCGCCCAATGCCCCAAAAAAAAATCAAAAAAGGCTACTGCCCACCAGTCGAGCCACCAGTCATAGATTCATAAGTTAACTTTAAGAGAAACAAGAGTCAGCTAATTATATACATTTATATACCATCTGGTTATGACTACCATAGCCATGGAAAATCACAATTTTTAATAGGTAAACCATCTATTTCTATGGGCCATCTATACCATGGCGAACTGTTAGTCATAACCAGAGGGTAAGTCCCCACCAGAATCCAGACATATCCAATCCACGCACCCATCATCTGGTTGGGCCAGCTGCACAGACCCACCAAACCATGCCATCACCGGAAGGGTGCTGGACAATTTAAGCATCAAACATGGGGACTTAGAATGACTTAGATATGGTTTAATGAACCATCCTGGGAATTTGATTTTGGCCAACATAACTCCCTGAATAATTGAATAGCCCACATAGTTCGGCACCAACAAATGAATAGATCTATATAATAATCCAATACACTCCGCCAGGGTTTCGATTGGCATGAAAAATATCAGTGCAAGCGGGGTATGGGGGTGCCAATATCACTCAGCTGGCACACCATGATGATCCGTAGATTTATATCATTGCATTTCCACAGCGAGTGGTATATATCTGGGTAAATTAGAATAATTCACTGACCTGAAATAAAGCTTCTTTGAATATAAACCATAATGAGGATTCAACGTGTTAATCCAGTTTTATTATAGGTAAATTATGGCAATTCAAATGTCAACTGTTTGGAATTTATCAATAGAACAGGTTGAACAAGTATTTAAATACTATCAACCCCAATTCTGATAACGAATAGTCATTATCTCATCACTTTTCGAGGGTAACTCCCCCAAATCAATAATTAAGGTTTATTCATCCGGGGTTGACATAGTTCCCTAACTGTGGTGAACAGACCCAAACAAATCAAAAAATGTTTGGTATCGGTATCGAAGTATTAACATATCAATTCCAAACCACTTCGACTGCTTATTTATATCAACTTATAGTTTCGAGCCTGTGTTTCCCATCAATTCCACTTCATCTCCAAACCATAAATTGACATGTCTGCCATCCTGGAATCTGCTGATCCAGCGAAAGCCATGCCCCCAGCCACTGGGTTCCACAAGGAACCAGCTAGATGAATCAGAGCTGCTGGAGCTGTGATGGGATGATCATCCAAATCCCAAAGCTGCTGGTGACCGATTTTTTTTGCTCGCTACAAGGTGGTGCCCCCAGTTGTAAATTTGTTATAAGCCCATGAATACTAAAGATATATCACCTATAAACCATAGTTATTGGAGTTATGTTCACCAACTTAGCTATCGAACGGGGGCACCACCGTGTATCATTTTTTCTGACAAAGTTCTTCACCAATGTCAGGTAAGAGCATGAGATGCGGCCCCCAGTGGAATTGGAGGCAACAATTCTTTCTGGCTTTCCTGTGTTGGCCCAAGGGGTTGACAGTTCAGTATACTGTTTGGACCATGCCTTAGGGCCTTTTTGCCCGGCACCAAGAACCGCCTGTGCCACTCGGTTGGTAGCTCACCTTGCACATAGGCATCTACCATACACCCAACAGCTATTGGAGGTCTGATACAACCAACTTAGCTTAAGTCAACTAGTATCAACTATAATAAAACATCTATACATATATATATATCTACAAGTCACCATTGGTTTCTGTTGGTTATCGTCCCTTATTTGTTGCTTTTCACAACGGTCCCACGGGCCGAGCCTTCAACGCTGAAGCATTTTCATGCAACTCAAAGAGGTTCAAGCGCAGCACCCCGTGGCACTCGTAGCACTGCACCTTTTTGGGACAGACGAGTTCAACGTCATCACAGCCAGATCCATTGATGGTGGATGTAAGGGGTAACTATCCCAAAATAGTTGGGTTCTGTCGGATTCGTGAAATATGGTAATTCATCCAGATTTGGGGAAGATCTATGAATTGCTTCAAGAGGAAACATATGCAGGAAGCCATTTTCATTTCAAATGACATATAGGTATAAGGATGTTCAGTGATTTTCTACATTTGTTTCAAGTGACCAAGTCACTCGAAAAATGTCACCCACTGATTTTTGAGTTGCCATACCACTTGCTTTATCTACTCATTAAATGGCATACAGCAACAGGACCAACGATGGAAACATGGACCCTCCGATTCCCCGTATTCAACCGCAACACCGGGACTCAAATTGCCGGAAACCTACAGAAATTGGCCGTGGAAACCACTGAAATGGCTTATAACTGGTGATTTCTATGGGATACATTGAATTCTTTCCACTGGTTGGTGGTATACCTACCCCTCTGAAAAAAATGATGGAGTTCGTCAGTTGGGACCACATTATTCCCAACTGAATGAACAGTCATATAAAATTCCATGGTTCCAAACCACCAATCAGCATTCATCAATGTCCCCTACCTACATTTGGGTGATTTTGTTCGGGCAAATGTTGGTAAATATTCCATACATGGAGCATATGGGTTATGGGCTTCTTTCAGTACTTAGAACTGCTATACCTCGGGCCGGTTCTGGCTGGATCCAGTTCCACACAAAACGTAAAGGGTGGTTGATGAACATAACTCCAAGAAATCTCCAATAACTTAAGGGTTTGTAGTAGATATATCGAACTAGTTACTATGTTGAATATAAACCAACTTATAACTGGAAACACCTTGTATTCATCAGTATTGATCGCTACCAGTCACTATTCTTCACTGGTACTGTGATGAAAAGATACCCCGCTTTCCCATCTCATGTTAAATACTAGTTGGTTGATAGACTTCCCTAGTATGTGTTTTTGTGATTTCCAATAAAGTAGGTAGTAAAAGTAGTAGAAGTGCCAACAAATTAACATCTCAACTAGACGATTTTGTTCATGGCTCATCGAATCTATGGTTATTCATCATTAATTATCATTGTATTAATATTATGATCTATGATCTAGTATCATCTTCATTTCATCATATGGTGGTTTCCATAAATGGTGGTACCCTAAAATGGATGGTTTCTAATGGAAAATCCATCTTTAAATGGATGATTTAGGGATACCCCCATTTCAGGAAACCTCCATATATTGATATCATTTCATCACTAACCTGAGTAAATTATAATATTTCACTAATCTGAAATAAGGCTATGTGGGGATGATTCCCCATTTACTAGCCATGATTCCAGCGAGGTCGTAGTGAGGTCGTTATAGTTTACCCAGACGAATACCAGTTTTCATGACTCTACCCTCTGGTAAACTAACATAGCTATTGAACAGGGCCATTTAATTATAGTTTATTTACCCATTAAAAATTGTGATTTTCCATAGTTATGTTAGTTTACCAGAGGGTGCTCCCCATATTTTCCCCCCTGCCCCCCCAAAAAAGAACACCATGGACCCAGTCGCCGGGGTGCCCGGTGGCCTCTGTCTTGACCCGCGAGGACAAGAGGCTGCTGGCAGCTGTCAAGTTGTGTTCCTGGAAGTAGGACACGGCCTGGCCATGTGGCTTTGGGCGGCGGCTTAGGCCTGGGGACTATGAGAATTGTTGAGAAAAACATGATTTTCCTGTTATATATATATACATATGTGAGAAACCTATGACTTAAAAATATGTATCCGGTTAAAATATGTAAAACGACTAAAAAAACTATTGGGATTTTCATTTATATAATTTAAACCATCTTTTTTAAGCCAATGTGTATCATTCAAGTCATTTCTTTCAAAGAACTGATGGTAAATTTATCATGAAAACGGAATTCATGGGATTTTCCTAACATTGTCAAGAACATGGGATGAAGCATTGCTGGGGTTGTTGTACAACTAGGACACAATGTCACATGATTCTGACTCATGACTCACTTGCTCATTCAGATGAGCGCCCCCTGAAAAAAAGCGCATTCCCAATCTTAGATACCCTGCAAAAAACGGTTTCTGATTCAGCTCAACTTGTTTTCATTTGAGCGGTATAAAATGTGGTTTCTCATAAAATTGGGCTACCCCCAGATCATCCATTTTAGTCGGATTTGCCCTTATAAGCCATCCAGCTATTGGGCTACCCCCATGTCTCAAAAGACAATTCAGTTGGTTCCACCCAAAGTTGGGAGATAAAAATGGCCTAATGTTTTGAAACCGTTGCGCAGCAACGGTTTCAAGACTAATGCTCTGTATACCTGCCATCCTCAACGAAGGAAGGGTAACAACTCATCGAGATTAAGATACCCATCCTGGAGATCATCGAACATGGGCCGGAAATCTCCCATGTACGCAACCATCGTTTTCCCATGACATATCGTAAAACAATCATGTATATTGGAATTTGCAGCAATGATAAGAAAAAACATGAGATGTTCCATTGTTAAAGCACCATGATTGGTTTTAAACCACAATTAGATGGTTTTAAACCAGCATTATTTCTTGGAGTTTCATGGTTAAAACATGTTAAAACCAGCGGTTTTAGGCGCGAAGCCGGATCGAAATTTGGCGCCTTCTTCCAGGGCTTGGTCACGCGATAGATGGTCTCTTCTGAATCCACCAGTTCCAGCAATTTCTTCCGGATCTGGTCCACCTTCAGTGGAAATCTGGTTGGTTTCAACCACTCTGAAAAATATTAGTTCAAGAAGGATAATGTCAAGTTAGGACTAGAAATCTACTAGGACAATATCTGGTTGGTGGTTGACCTACCCCTCTGAAAAATATGAAAGTCAGTTGGGATTATTATTTCCAATATATGGAAAAATAAAAAAAATGTTCCAAACCACCAACCAGAAATTTCTCTGGAAACTGAGGTGGAAGACCAGCATAATTGAAAATGGTGGTTTAACATGGTTTAAGCATGAAACATGGTGAAAAATGATGGTTACAGAAAAACTGGTTGGTGGTTGACCTACCCCTCTGAAAAATATGAGTTCGTCAATGGGAAGGATGACATCACATGTATTATGGAAAAAATGTTTGAAACCACCAACCAGCCTACATTTGAAAATGTGCTTCGTTGTTTTTTCAAAACTGTTCTTGACAACGTCGAACTTCGAACTCCATGCTTTTAGAAGAGGATTTTGGTAAGTTGCTTCTTCTTCTTCTTCTTGCACATGAACTTCGGCTTCTGCTTTTTAAGCTTGGAAATCTTGGAATGACTTCAGTGCTGGGAATACCCATCCTGCACAAAGACAGCCACTGACCAAATGGAGACCGTGTGCATCCTGGTTTCACAACCGAGTGTCAAAACGTTCATCCAGAAAATGAAGCCGGGCCTCCTCCTCCGAATCGGCTCCGCCCTCGAGTTCATACAAGAAGCCTTGTTGACGGAACATGATTGCGGCAACGGTTTGCTGGTGAAATTGCCACGCCTTTCACCTGTTGGATGTGTTTTAATTGAGTGAACAATACGTTTGAACTTTTTGCATTTGCCTGGATCTTCAAAGGATTTGGAATTGAACATCCTGGTCTGGAGGTGTATGCGATGCACGTATTATTCACATGACAACGTCACAATCCAAACATATAGCCTCGACTGCCGACTGCCGAATCACACTGCGACAACTGAGACGAGGACCATTTCCCAAAGTGTGTCCTCTGGGCCATCTGCCAACTCCCAAGGTGGTTGCACCCCCAGTTACGTTTGGCTAAATCCCAACTGTTCATGGTTAAATCGCAATGACTTAGCCATTTATGAGCTACAATTGGTGAACCCTTTGTTACCATCTCATGGTTTTAGCCACTGGTTAACCCATTGATGTTCATGGTGGGTGAAATCTCAGCTGTTTCATGGTTCAACCCAGCATCTTTCACCCATAAATCCCACGATTCCCACCATAATTACTGCTTGCTGCGAAGCGGTTCCCCCTCGTGGAAAAATCATGGAGTGACGTTCGTCAGATTTTCCAATCCCAAGTATGAAATGGAAAGTCATAAAATTCCATGGCCCCACACCACCAACCAGATGATATTTTTTCTATGATCAAACTCACCATCTGTCACCTTTTTTTTATACAAGGTGGTGCCCCCCAGTTATAAGTTGGTTTATAAACCCCATTAACTATAGATATATCTACCATAAACCATAGTTATTGGAGTTATGTTCACCAACTTAGCTAACGAACTGGGGCACCACCTTGTAGGTAAACAGCACCATTTCTGTCACCGTTTTTTGATCGCCAGCTCCTCCCCGCAGCTGCAGTTTGGGATACGCTAACTCCGCAGCGACCTCAAGGGTTTCCCAGGTGGGAAAACAGACCAGTAACAGGCTGGCTTTTAATGTTAGATATATGGTAAGCTTATGGTGTGTATATATATACTATATTATACTATGATTATCTATTTTATATTCTATTATATTCTATTATTATTGATGAATCTAAGATACCATTTTTTAGTCTTCTTTGGTGGTTCTCACTATTATGCTTCCAAGTTGGAACTTCCAAGTCATAATTCCGAACAGAAAGTGGGGTTTCAACAAGAAGACAGGTAAAACCAACCAAATGAGTTCTTGATAATTTGATCAGGCTATGGATGCCTGAAAATGGACCACTGACCCGGACCCTCATGGATTTTGTGGTCCCTGTTTATAAGTTGGTTCCCATAAAAAAAAAAAAAAAACATGTATTGTAAACCAATCTATAGCCTAGTTGTGTTCCACCAACTTACCCATCAACAAAAAAAAGGTACAACCCCCCGTTCTTGTTGGTTCAAGAAGTTTCAATGTTTCGCGGACTCTCGGGCCCCGGGCCGACACCAAGAACCGCAAGGTCTTGCGATAGAGGTCATCCGCCGCCCTTTGTTCCTGGCTGGAAGGACCCTTCGTTAGCTGGCAACAGATGCAACGACTTTTTTTCGTTGAAGATGTCTAGTTCTATGATGTTCCCATCTGCTCCATGTATGGAATATTTACCAACATTTGCCCGAACAAAATCACCCAGTTTTGTAGATAAATAGACCATACATGGAGCATATGGGTGCGTCAGGATATATTGAGATGACTATTCACTACACAACCTGAATAGTTCGGCCATGTGGGGATGATTTCCCCGCATCCCAACCATTATTCCGTTGTGACGTAGCGACGTGAGGTTGTTAGAATCAGATGGTCGCTGGTCAAACTGCAGCCAGGAGAGCCGCCATTGCAACCGCCACCTGATTTTGAAGCGACCAAAGTTGTCTTCCGTTTCAAGGCTTAAAATCTGAGCACCGCGGATAAAAGCACCACCATGTTAGTTCCAAAGGGACATTGAACCGCCAAGAGGTCCCATTTGATGTTTCCTGACCCGTGCTGAACGCCCATGAGGGCCATGAATCTGCCCTCTCCAACTTTCCCAGGGCATGCAGATCAGATTCGATTTACCAACATTTTAGGATAGGAACTTAACTTTTCCATACTTTTCCAATATGGTGTTATATATGAGTATGTCTGAAAATGATGTATACCCAAAATCCACTGAAAATGATCATAATGATTGTATGGCCACGGATTGGGGTAAGTACGTACCTTATTTTCAGACAAACCCACATTTTGCTTAAAGAGATTGCTGCAAGCCAGTCATGGACAACACCTTTCATCTAAGCCCCAGACACAGGCCCTTGCGCACCGCCAAGCACCGCGGACCGACTTGAACAGAAAAAGTTGAGCAGAACGGCTGTGTCTTGGGAGATGGCTGAGAAGCATTGATCAATGGATTGGTTTACGTGGTTTGAAAACACTACCTTTACTTTTTTGAACTTCCTTGGGGTGCAGATTATGGGAATCATAGTCCAAATCAAATGAATAACGCCTTGTTAAGGGGTTAGATCGTGGCCAATCAGACTGACAGCCTCCAAACAATGAATTTATTTCTAAGCCGGTTAGTAAGCATTCCCACTTGGGGAAGTATGAAACCACCCAATCTAGTCGCTTCCCAGATATGGGCCTATTAACTATCATCAAGCCTTACTAGTTGGGGTTCTTTCCAGAAACGGGACGTCCTTAGGTTTTCATCAAAAACTGCCTGCGGCCCACTTCAATTGACTAATGGCGTTCCAATCTTTTCCTGGCTGCGGCACACGAAGCTCGACTTTGGCAGATTTTAAGTCTGACAATTGGTATGTTGATCTGATGCTTGATGATGATGCACCAATTGTTCATGGTAAACATGTTACAATTTGATTGTTAAACCGTGCAAACCACGATTGTTCACCATTTTTGATGCTAACATGATCCCCCTGCAGGTCTTTAAAAAGCCTCCGTCACGCGATGTTTGTGAACTAACAAACCATCAAACCTCTGGCAGAGGCATGGCATATCATGGCATCTAGCAACAGACCAGGTCTTTCACGGCTGCAACGGCAAGCCCCAAATTATCATAAATTATCCCAGCATTAGCATCTTGTGTCCAACTTGCACCCCAGCACTTGGGTCCCCCAATTCCATGCCCTCTTCAGGGAGTCAACGCAATGTCTCAAAGTTGCTACCCAAAAATAACATTCCATTGTTAGTTGATGGTTGAAAAACTTGTGAAGAGTGATATCAAGTGATTTTAAAACATGTTTTTGAGGGTTACCCTCCGGTAAACAAACATAGCTATTGAAAATGGCCATTTATAGTGGATTTACCCATTAAAAATTGTGATTTTCCATAGTTTTTCGTAGGTTTACCATAGGGTATATCTTCAAAACATACATCAATTGATGGCTATAAGACAAACCGCTGGATAGTTGGATTTCCAGTCGGCACCCATGTCAGCAAGCCATCACACTTAGCTTGCGGGTCGAATGTGGTAAACCATCCCCCAAATGAAGGCAAATGGGATGCATATACCATCCCCAAATGGTAGGTTTCTTATTGGGTATAAAACCCAACTAATCAATCAGCCAGTATTCATTAATCTGGAGTTGACAGTGCCAATTCTTGTTGCATGGTAACTTGACCCCCACAGTTGAAGTATGAACCTATAGTTTGCAATATCGTGGAATCTGCAACTCAATAATTTGAAGTCGCCAAAGATTGCGCAGCAGAATCTAAAGTTATGGCAATACGGGGCTTTCTTAAATGGTGGATCACAAATGGTAGATCCCCAAAACCATAGGTTTCAATAAAGTGATCTAAGTTGGATGATTTGAAGGGGACCGCCACATGGTGAAACACATGACTATGACATGATATGAAGAATCATGTGGCACAATACTTGAGTATCATTTATGTTTCTACAAAACGATCATATACTTTCGATACACAAAGCATTTGAGACCTTTACTTGGCATAAAAGTGTGGGCTCATCTCAGAGTGCTGGGGTTTTCCAGGACAGCTCACGTCACGACAGGTACTTCAAGCTGTGCACTTGCTGGTCCCGTTGCGGCAGGTTGCCATACCTCAGGCGTCAAGCGGAGTACCGATCGCCCCCCCAACAAAACTGGTGATTGTTTCTGTTTAGCCATCCATTTTCTGGGATGATGATTATTGTCATTATGACTATAAGAGTGAATGATGACGAAGATGACGGAGATGATGAAGATGACGATGATTGTGATGATGATGATGATGATGATGATGATGATGATGATGATGACAAAGATGATGATGAAGATGATGATGATGATGATCATGATGATGATGATGATGATGATGATGATGGTGGTGACGACGATGACGACGATGACGATGACGATGACGATGATGATGATGATGATGATGATGATGATGGTGGTGACGACGATGACGATGACGACGACGACGACGACGATGACGATGATGATGATGATGATGATGATGACGAAGATGACGAAGATGACGGAGATGATGATGATTATGATGATGATAATGACGACAATGACGACGACGATGACGATGATTATGATGATGACGACGACGACGATGGCGATGAACATGATACTGTTGACCAGTAAGTATCACATGTTGCGTTCAATCTATCCTGCCTGCCTCAACATTCTTAAAATTCTTCTGGCACAACGCACCTTTGGTGTGGGCTGTTTGAATTCGAAGACCTATCGCCATCCAAATATAAGCTGATTTGGGGCTAACATGCTGATTTGGTCGCCTCTTAGAACGTTACATCCAGACGTCATCCAGATTTCTATATATATATATTCTATATACTGTGAATTCTATGAATTCTATGAATTTCATGTTCTTTAAACGATTTCAATAGCTTACATTCAAATTCTGGCGAGTTCTTCATGTCAAATTCTGGCGCCACAGCATTTTCCCACAGCCCTTGGCCAATTCAACGAGTTGACCCGCTTGGACCCGCCCTCAGCTCCGGACGCATAGCTGGAGGAACCTCATGGAGACAGGTTCAGCCGATTTTGGTGAAGCGGGCAGTGCGAGGACCGAGGAATCATGATTTCATAAGTTCAATACATGAAAAGTATTGAAAAGTCGTGACATAGGGATGGCGGCTTGTTTTATGTTGTTTTCCCATAAACGACAAATGTCAGATTGTTTGATGGTTTCCCTTAAAAAGAAAACAGCCTGGCCGACGTCGTCTCGGCGGCACCTTGAAAACCGAGCCCGCCAGCCTGGCTGTCGACCAGTCTGGTTCACTTTCTCCGATCTCATCATTGCCATCTACAATGGGTTTCATGTCATGGTGGTACTAATAGGGTTTATGGTAGAATGATGTAGAATCTATAGTTACTATGGTTTGTGAACCAACTTCTAACTGGGGACACCCCCTTGTAGATTTTGAAACAGAGATGGAATCCATTCAAGGCATTTGGATCTTCCTACCAGTAGATTCTAGATGTTCTATGATTTTCTTACAGATATTGAACATTGATACTTTGATTTGCTAAATGCCCCCAGAAGACATCAACTGATACACATCCCTAAATCGATTCCCCAGGGAAATATTGAGCTATGGCTAAGTCCGAAAAGGGCTAAATGTGGTAAACCCAATGCCATAAACCATCCCCAAGTTGCAGGTTTATCATTAGGGATACCTCTATTTGGGATGATTTTAATCAATCTTATGTAAAATAACCTCCCCTTGATGAACGGGATGGTCTTATATGTTGTATGGCATTGGCTTTACCACATTTTACACTCTATACATGCAAAATAGTGATTCATCACTGGATATAGGGACACCCAATTGTCAGAGAAACCCACATATATTGGCCACAGGTCGCAGCAACATCGACTTCTCAACGCAAGCAAAAAAATGATGGATTCCCACCGACCAAGCTGCAACAGCACATCCCATGGAAGAATGATCCAAACAAAATGAACGGGGCAGGCTCCAGCTATATCATCTGTCAAATGATTCAACTCTTGGTTTGTGAAGGGGGGTCAGCCGGTTGACCCTCTTTAAACAAATGGGAAAGAGGACCCATGACAGACGGCAGCAGGCCATATATGTAGCGCATGTAGCCTTTGAGTTATATACATCATTCACCAGGGAATCTCACCTAATTCCGCAAGTCCGAGATGTGTGTCTCTTAGAATATCCGGATGAACAGAACAGTTCTCGAAACCAGATGTGGACAGCAAAGGGTGAGGATTAAGAACTGAGAAGTCAGGTGAGTGGTCACAGTTCCCGCAAAGTCATGGCATTGAAAGGTGATGCTGGAAAACACGGCTCGTGACCCCTTGGCCAGAGCGAAACTGGTAGTTGTGGACAATGGAAAAATAAAGTATAAGAAAAAACATGCCCGGAGAAGACGTGCATGTGAAAGTGCGAGTCAAACTCAGGTGAGTTCAGTAACAAGTACTATCAAAAAAATCGACAAGGAGACTTTCTTGAAAAGTCTTTCTTGGTTTGGCACACCTGCTATTTCGGAACTTTAGATTAGATCTGGGTAATTAATGTGCGATACTACGTTACATATCCCATCATGATATCCCCATGAAATGGTTGGCTTCATACCCTCCGGTGCCATTTACATGGTTTTCCTGTATACAGCTGGTGTCATTGTGGTTGTTTTCTATAGCACTTTGTTGCTTAACACACCATATGCATATACCGTCATATACAAGGTTTGTTATAATCCCCAAATGGCAATTCCAGATATATGATATGAAACCCATTTCGATGAATTATATTATTCACCAAGCTGAGACTTGCATAAAATCATAAACTTGCCGCCATTGTGAAATAGCTACCCCTACATTCACCATCATTCCACATGGGCGTGTCTGAAAATGGTGTATATCCCCATGGCAGTTTTGCCAGGAACATCAATCAATGGCATATGGTAATTTCAGGATCCTAAAATGGAGGTACTGTACCATGTAAGGCCATATGTTGTGGGGATATCCCTTACATAGACCTTATATATGGTAGATACCCCCAATTTAGGTTCCTGAAATGACCATTGAATCAATATTACCCACATCAAATTTTGGGGTCCACTTTCAGAGAAACCCATATGGTTATGGATCAAAACCCTGCTGCCCTACACCAAAAAACATGCTGGTTGATGGATATTTATTCCCCAGAACATGGTAATAATATCTTGCCTATGGAGGGGGACATTCCTTGCACTAGAATATGCCTTTTCATTAGTTCTAATTTCAAAAAAAATATATGTTTAAATGGTGGCTTCCATACATGGAGGTACCCAATAGCTGGATGGCTTATCATGGAAAATCCATGAAACTCCAATCTATAAATGGATGATGACTGGGGCACCCCCATGACTGAGGAAACCTCCGAATAGCTTTTTTAATTAAAAAGTCAAATACTTCCCAGATTAACCCCCAAACCACCATGTTTATTTGGTATGGTTACCATTAAAATTTTATGTCATAAACCATCCCCCAGTCATCACAATTTTTATAGGTGGTATAAACCTATAAATATAAACCATTCCCAAATCGCTGGTTTATGGCATTGTTTTACCCACATCCCGAAGCACCAACCACCCTCCAGCACCTGCGCGTAGCTCGTCCGACCAGCTGACCTAGAGATCTCGAGTCGCGCTTCCAACGAATAGGACGCCCACAGTTGAAGCCCGAAACACCAGCTATAAATGATTATAAAATAGTTACAAAAATGGTTATGAATGGTTATAAATTGTTATAAATGGATATAAATTGTTATAAATGCTTATAAAAGGTTATAAATGGGGTTATCAGTCCATAAATGTGGTTGTAACTGACTTAGAACTGGTATTCAGACCATAGTGCATGCCAGTGCATGCCATGAATTTTGGCGGTTTCGAAGATTCATCCCGTCCCCTGAAAAACAAACAGGCCCCAAACGAAACCCTGATGTTATGGATCGATTCAATCTCTTCATGAATTGGGGTTCCATGTGGGCGGATTCAATATTGGGAGGTTGGAATACTATGTTGTTCTCCCCGAAGTCAAACACATGGGAAAAACAAACATGCGAATTGTGATACGAATCGGAAGAAGGTAAATCCAAAATCTGATTCAATGGCAATGAAATAGATAATCCATTTGAATTCGGCTTCCTTTCAGGAAAATAGATGTCAAAAAAACTGGTACCGTACCCCCAAATGACATCTCAAATGAGAAAAGTCGGATCATCACATCGCTGCTGGTGGGAGCTAACAACACTGAAGTGGGGTCGGGGGTGTCTTCAACATTAACAAAGCGGCTGTTCGCCAGTGGAGATGTATTTAGTCAGACTAAAATAAGGAAAACGATTCCATCTTCATAATAGGAAGCACCTTGGAGCAATGGGCTCCACCATGTATGTACAAACATCAACACCAGTTTCGCCGCAGTTTAGAGTCTAGAAGTCCTCCGATGAAATCTCGTTGCTGACTCTCTGCAGAAAATTGACTGGTTGAGTTGTCACCAGCATTTCAGGCCTGTTTGGACTGCTTAGCTACTCTACAGAATTATATATTGGGCACTCGGACTGTTTCCAAAAAAAGATCCAAACGCTTCTCTCTTTGAGTGAACCTGTTGCTTCTCCTGAAAACAAAACCATCCCTAGAGAACCATCATCCAACATCATCCAACATCATCTATCCCGTGGTAGGGAAACTCGAAGTAGCTCCGAACCGCTTCCTATACTCTCTATGCTCCATGGTGCTGGTATATTTAGCTACAAAACTGGGCGATTTTGGACAAGGGCAAATGTAGGTGTGCATATTCCAGCACCATGGGTTGCATATAGGATATTCTCTATTCTATAAACATTCCGTCAATGATGGTCATCCAGCCCCCGTTTTTTGAGGTTCCCACGCTCTGTAGCCGCTGCCACCCATCGAAGCCATCTGACCCATCTGACTCTGGCCAAAGCCATCGCCTCCCGGTCAGTCTTAGGGGAGCCGCGACAAAATCTTCAAGGGTCAACTGGATTTCTCTTCAAATGGGCATTTTTCTTGATATTTGAATATCATTAGAATAGATTAGAATTGTTCTTTTCTTATTTCAGATGGCAATATAATATTTTGCCTTTTGCAATGTTGAGCTTTTAACACAATACTCAATATTTTGGACACATGGCAGGTATGGCTCAAGTCCTTGGACAAAAATGAGGATGTTGAAAAGCTGAAAAACCCGCCAGGTTTAAAAAAAACAAAACTAAAAGTAGCCAGAGATTGAACATAGGGTACCCCACAAAATCCAATTATAGATTGGAAGTTTTCGTATGACAATGGTTTTCCATTAGAATTGAAACTGTACATCCCCATTTTTGATTGGTGATCATGAATATTTCTCTGGAAGTAGCAATTTTATGGGTAAAAAAACTTAAATCAACCGTTTCACCATAGTTTTCAGTTGATCATCACCCTAAGCCCCCTGATGTTGGAGATGTGATTGCCCATTGCCACCTGCTGGCCATCCCTGGGGTGGATAGCTCGGAAAGGCACCGGCCTAGGGATCAGGCTGGAAGATCACCCATCTATATTATGGGACAACCCGAGGAATCGGGCGCTTACTAACCAGGGTTATGAAGCCTTGGTTTTACCCATATAACCAGTTACTAAGTGTGATGATTCTCCAAGTATAGTTTGATGTGCTTTTTCCAACACTTAGATGTCCCTGTAGTTCAGGGATTTGGAACTTTTCTCTGTGGCTTGATGGCTATTTTGGGGTATGACTTATTTTGAGACTGTGACTTTATATCTATGTATGTATATTATATCTGCAGGATTTTGCAGGTATTGATAATTACCCAATTTGTTTGGTCACATGAAAAATATAGATGTACAAAGTATGTATATATACATCATTTGTTGCAACATGCTGCATCAGTTTCATCGGATACCAAACTGTGTAGCCCGATTAACTTTCAATGGCAAAGATCCTATATATCCCACAGATGGGCAACAAGAAACACTTCACACGATATAGTATCCCATATGCTCCATGTATGGAATATTTAGCTACAAAACTGGGCGATTTTGGACAAGGGCAAATGTAGGTGTGCATATTCCAGCACCATGGGTTGCATATGGGTATGATACAGTAATTACATTGTAATTTTGAGAATTACTAAACATATGATGGCAGTGTTATGGGTAACAAATTTATTGTTATTGTTCAGCAAATTAATACTTACAAGCATTCATGATACCGCCAAGCAGAATTTCATCCCCACCAGGTCAAAAGCCCAACCCCAACTCCAAGCGCTCAACGTTGCTCATGAAGCTACCCCTGAGCTGTTGGAAGTTGGATGGCCATACCATGTATCAGTGGTGACTACCGGCAATAATAGGATTGCCAATGGACCAAGCCACTAGAAACGTAGATGTGTTATGATGTTTTCACACTCGCCTCTTTAGTTTACCATGTTTACCAGAAGATACTCATGCTGTAAGCTCCCAGTCAACACCCATAGGTGTCAGTTGACCTTGCGTTTAAGTGCTCCCTGCTGAAAAGCCGTAAGCAGAAACTTAGGGACGATTGCCCCCGGACTTGGATTGTCATGCAGCCCTGGCCGCCTACTCAAGCAGAATCACCATCTCAATAGCTGGGAACCATGTCAAACCACGTAGCGACAAAGTTTTGAGATCCACAACCCCCAAATGATTGAACCACCCAAATTGAGTACTGCATTTGACCCATATCCAATGCTCATCAACGACACACGCCACCGGATCTGAGATTCTTTGGCATGGATGAGACATGAAACTCAACCAAAAAAACAAGGACAATGTATCGGATCCTTTTGAAGCCTGCATCATCTCACCCTTTTTCAATGGGATTTTCAGGATCCGATTGATTGGAGGTACCTGCCATATATAAGGCCTATTTTTAGGCCTATGTAAGGAAACATTCCCACAAAATATGGCCTTATATGGTACCAACGCACCTCCATTTTAGGATCCTGAAATTCCCATTGAGAAACGTCGAGGCGCTGGGAGGCTCCAGGCTTTGCACCCCAGGCACACCTGACAGCTTGGAGCTGGCAAGTCACAAGCTGGTGCCCCAGTAAAAAAAGTTGGTTACACCAAAGTAACTATAGCAACTACTTCGATACATCATGATATATAGCAACTATATATATATGATATAGTAACTATAGGTAGTAACTATTGATATATAGTAACTATATAATATATATATATATATATATATTTATAATATAATATATATATATATATATATATTTATTTATAATATATATATATATATATATATAATATATATATAATATATATAATATATATATAATCTATATATATATATATAATATATATAATATAACATATATAATATATATAATATATATAATATATATAATATATATAATATATATAATATATATAATATATATTATATATATAATATATTATTATTATTATTGCTATAATTATTATTATTATATATATATATTATATATATATATTATATATATATTATATATATATATCTACTATAAACCCTTAAGTTTTTGGAGTTATGTTCACCACCTTACAGAATCGGTTGATTCAAGCCGAAAATTCTCGCCATATCATGCAGAGGTTTTCCGGGACCCCAATTCAGACCCCATCTCAAAATTTAGGTGTTCAATCTTAGAGTCACCAATTGAAATAATTAGTGTATCCAAATTTGTACTCTGAACAGTTGTTATTAATGATTGAATAATTCTTGTATCTGTTCTGTCAGGTCTTTACATATTCACATGGACAACTTGAGTTTCGAAATCACATCAATGTGATCATTCGGCATGTTTTCACACCATCCAAACCAAGATGACATGCATAGCAGTCTTATTCCGGACCTTCTGACTCCTGCGAATTTGAGTGAATTGGACCTACAGTAATGGTTCGGAGATGGTCATGTGGAGGCTTGAAAAAAACTGGCGTTGTCTGAAAATAGGGTACCTCAAACATTTGATGGTTGATCATCATCATTCCTGTTAGAATAGCCATTTTCGGGGGAACCCATACTTTTGGGCAAACCCAAGTAGAAGGATGAAAGTGATGAAATGCATTCTGGATTGGTAAGCAACAACCGGGAGACTTTGCACTTCTATGGGCCCATGACAATGTTCCACGACACAAGTTAAGTCAAGCCACTTCATCAACATGAAAACACGTGTCATACAAGTTCAAGCTTGGCGTGTAGCTTTTCAAGTGCATTCAAGACTAGGGGTTATGTCCCAAATCACGGACTTATAAAAATGTCAATAACCTGGGTAAAACAATGGTAAACCATCCCCCATTGTGCCATAAATGGTTGATATAAACCATCAAAATTATGAGTGGTTTATGTTTTTACCAACATGCCGTAACATGCCATCAATTGTCCACAATGGCAGCCCTAAGTGAATATCAAGAGTTCCTAGTTCCCACCATGATTTCACACTCGGTTTCCACGCACAAAGTAGTACACGAAGGCTGCAGTCACACCGACGGAAGCCAGCAACACCCAGAGGCCGGTTCCACCTAAAGTGTGGGGCACATCTGAGCAAATCCTTAAAAGGTGGTGGCCCACGTTGTTAGCTAAGGTGGTACCCTCTGGTAATTTAACATAGCTATGGAAAATTGCAATTTATAGTGAGTTGTCCCATTTAAAATGGTGATTTTCCATAGTTACGTTAATTAGTTTACCAGAGGTTAGGGTTTATGGTAAGACATATCATATCTTTATCTCATTGGACCCAAACCATCCAAATTTCGGATTTTCTTCATTGGGAAATCACAGCTTTGTGGGTCAAAACCATTTTTGGAAAATCACATACAAAACGAAAGCCTGGTGCAATACATGTTTCATCTATTTATGAGTTGGTCACAAACGTTATATAGAATTATATAGAGGATTTTTTTGTGTTTGGGGGGAGGGAGTGTTCGTTCCGCAAAATATCAACCAGCGTTGAACAATCCGATTTCAATTACTAACCATCATCTTTGGTGACGTAGCTGACAAATTGCTGTTCTTCTTTATGTTTAGAATTATACTTTGCACCCTTGCAGGGTGGGCCCCGCAGTTGCAAGTTGCTTCACAAACACCATTACTTCGTTCATTATGATTGCCATAAACCCATATAAACCCAACAAATCTATAACCAAGTCATGTTCACCAACTTAGCTATCGTAAACGATCCCCTATATCTACGCCAATTGCCAATGATGTCCACCAATGTCGCTGAGCACTCCTGGCCCTGCGATGCTAAACCAACCGCTCCATGGACCTAGGCGATGTAGAGAGAAAGGGTAGGTTGGGCGTCCATGGCCAATCAAAGCTTGACTAATTCAAAAACATATTTTTGAATGGGAAAGTGTATAGTACTTGTGTTTACACTGTCACTACACCAAACCATGTACGATTTACCAATAAATGGTAAGATACAAAATGGATCTTCAGCAAATCTATGCATATGGGAAGCATGATGCTTCTATATGGATTTGTTGATAATTATGGACCAGGTACGCTTGTAAAACGGTCAATTAAATTATGATTTCGAAATGGAGGTAGATAGAAGTGTGTACAAATATATTCTTATCTGCTTCGTTCCACAAAAATAAACAAATCAATCACCATTGAAACTGAAATTCTATGAAAAAACGTTTCCACTTCTGGATGGACCCATCAATTTTCGCGTACGCCCTCTAAATCGAATATGATTTATTAATCCCATCCCCTGAATATTGAACACCCCATAAATGGTCCCAATTGTGTGGAAATTCCCTACTAAACCATGGTTTCTACGGGGATGTTAATAGGAGGAAGGGATTACATATGACAAAGCATTATATGTATAATATATATATATATATAACTAAGACACCAAGCAGCAAACTCAATGTTGACCCTAACTTAGACTCCGATCCTCCAGGTCTTCAGTCACCCGTCCTTGAACGGAAACCTTTTGTTAATTTGACATAGCTATGGAAATCACTTTTCATAGGTAAATACCTCCATAGAATCATATATGGGTCGTTTAGCTATCTTGAATTGCTGGAGGGTATATCAAGAAACCGAAGTTTTGAACAAGCAAACCGTGAAGCGCCAGCTGTTTTTTTCCACTACCGAACTAACACAAAATGCCATGAATGGAGACGTGTTTCAAGATCCAACCAGTCATATCCGAGGGTCGAATTTCGTGGCTAGTTGATGAATTTCCCCAGCTGCCTATTTGTACATCCAGGTCGAGAGTAGCTATCTTGACCGGTTGCATCATAACATCCTTGTTTCTAATGGTTTAATCTACTTTTGATTGGTGAATACCTATGGATACCTACGGTAGATCATAATGATCATAGTCCTGGTTTTTGAAATCCCGGGAAATCCAATTTTGTTGCTTGGGCAAAAGCCACAAAACACCATGTTTTTTTCCCATCACTCACACATTCTAAAGGTGACCTCCCGTAATATATATATACTTCATAAGTGGTTAGATGATAACATCTAGTCCTAGATGAAGAAAAACTATTACTAGACTAGACTAGGGGGGTGATATATGACATTAAATGGCTATACTAGTTAACTAGTGATATATTTCATAATTACTAGACTAGATAAACTAACATAGCTATTGAGCATGGCCCATTTATAGATGGTTTACCTTTCAAAAAGGTGATTTTCCAGTTCGCAACCTGTTAGTTTACCAGAAGGATCACCGGTGGGGTTATCCCCTGAGATCCGATCACATTGTTTTTGTTGGTGAGATATCACCATGGTAAAACCATCCGGGCCGGCGGCTGAAAAAGCCATTCCAATCATTTAATATAGTTAATATATGTTAATATATGTTCATCATCTCAACCAAATTATCCCAAGTATGGTCAAAAAAACAATCCTTGCTTAAGGAACCCCCCCACAATAAAACACCTTCCCTTACTTTAATTGATTCCCCAGTCCTAGTGGATGTACCGCGGCTGGAAAGTAAACATCATCGACTCCAATTCCCATGGGATTCCATCCACTCAAACATGGGTTAAATTGATGTAAGGTGCTTAACTTTAGGTTAAGTCATGATTGAACCCCCATAATTTAAGTGATTCAAGGTGGTTAAACCGTAACTTGATCAGGAATTTTCTTTTCCTTATCGATAAGCTGGGTGAATACCCATGTTAAATCGCCCCTCCTTTTCACTCCCCTGAGGATGAGGCCGCTCCAGCCACACCCTTCGCTGCATATTTCACAGCGCCGGCCTTGGAACAGTGCGATCCTGTGATCCATGATGAATAGCACCAAAACGGGAGATCAGCAGAAAAACAACAAGTTTACACCAAGAAACATGTCACACACATGCGAGCAAAGGCACTTAACTTAACAAGTAGATGCTGTCAGTTGATGTTGGTGCTGTGGTGGCTTTGAATGGGAAAAGGTCAACCATTCAATGGGTGCCCAATAGGGGGGTTTGTTCAATAGGGGATAAATCCCATGGTCAAGACACCACCTTTATCAATATTTTACCAGCCATACACTGGGGTTTCACCGATTTTCGCCGAAACTCGTGGCATCAAATCAGGGTTGAACATATTGAACCAAGAACAATGAGTGGGGTTTGCAAGAAGATAGGCAGTCCGTTTAAACACATGGCAACCCCTAAACCAATCTTATCAATCTCCCTTGACGGACCCCCCCCCCAGGCAAAGGTTCGAAAAGTCTAAAAGTGGACTCATGCTGCCGCCGGCCTGGAGATGTTGCCTCTTGGGTGTTCAACAAAACATGGGACATCACCACCAACACCGCAGGTGACGCTCTGGTAAACTAACATAGCTATGGAAAATCACCATTTTTAATGGGAAAATCAACTATAAATGGCTATGTTCAATAGCTACGTTAAATTACCAGAGGGTAAGCCAACCAAAGGATTGAACCAAGATGAAACGCCAACAATCAGTGCTTTCTTGTACCATGGTCAGTGAGCTCCTGTGCAGTTTGAAGGGGATAAACCAATTCTGGTTGGTGGTTTCAACCCCTCTGAAAAATATGAGTTCGTCAGTTGGGAATATATGGAGAACTAGTAAATGTTACAGACGACCAACCAGAATTTATTGGGGACTTCAAAACGGTCAAATGAGTTGACTAAGGGACGCAAGAACCATTTGTAAATGAAGCGTAGCTTTGGGCCTCACTATCCAGGGTTATCCACCACCTACCAACTGGGATGTTCATCCAATCAGCTTGGCGCTATTCGATACTTGATTTTCGTGGGGCAGAGAGATTCTTTTCTGGAACAAAACCTCGTGAAGCAGAGGTCCAAATGGCTTGATTTTTTGGGCTCAACTCATGCATTCGATGCCTTTGATTCAAGGTGTACTTATCGGAAATTAAGCCTGGAAGCCAAACAAGAACAGGCTTGAGACAGGCTTGAGATGAGAGGACAATCATTTACCTGCTTCTTTTTGCCTCTTTCCATCTGAGATCTCAAGGACATTCAAGGACACTACATGCAAAGAAGCCTTGGAAATGTGAGATCCTTGGGCACAAACTGCTCCAGTTGCTTCTCCGGCAATGTTGTCCCACATACCTGAAGCTTTGGAGGCGCCTTCAGTCGGGTTTAAAGTACCAAACTGTGGCAGAACCGATGAGGTAGGTATTTCGATTCAAAAAAAACTGAAAAATGTGAAACAAAATACTCAAGTTTCATGTTCCCCATAATTTAAAACAAACCTATGCCAGGTTGGAAGTTTTCACCCTCATCGCCAAATCTTCAGCGCACTCCGATAGCTCGCTCCGTAGGGCAGCGCTAAATGCGCTACCTCCTGGCGACGGGCGATGTCACCATCTTCATCTGGTGCTGTTGATATATGTTGGTCTGGTGGTCATTTGGTAATATAGCTCACACCCAAATATCTGGCACATAGATCTTTATTGTGCCCTCAATGTGGTATATACATGTATATGATGCGTTTTGATCCATTCCCATTTCCCTATAGACATCGTGAATTCATTCTGGGGAAGTAGAAGTATTCAGCAACCATCATTGACCATGATTAACCATCATCAACCATCATCAACCGTAAACCAGTCAACTGGCCAGATCTTATCTGGTCAATGACACCCCCATGCTAATAGTGACCGTCATCTCAGTCAGGTCCTTGTCATGATTAGTGATGGATATCTATGGTGACTATCAGCCGGTCCGAAAATGTACAGAGAATTCCCCAGAACCTGCAAGTCAGCACAAGGATCTCCCTTGCAGCTGCTGAATGAAAAAAATCTATGGTGACATCGTTGTGAAGTCCTTCTGGCAAAATTCCACTGGGATCAATTTATATAGCTGGATCTTCAGCAGCTCACATGGAGGCAGCCATGTGGCAAGGTGCGCACCCCAGAAGAGCAAATCCACTGCCGGTTAAACCATGATGTTTCACCATGTTTTTTCTGGTTCAATGACCATGTGAAACACTATGTTTTTTGCTGGTCACACCATCATGTTTCACCCTTGTTCGCTCCTTAAATCATCCTGGTGCCTCCGAAAAAAAAGGCATTTGACACCGGCCGACCGTTCGGTTCGGTCCATCCAAGTCCAACCCCCCTACGTTTCAGACGAGCAGCAATACGTAGCCTGCCATCTAGGTCCCGCGCGTAGCCTCAGGGAGTAGTGGTGGGAAGAAACGCAGACCTTTTTTGAACCATGGTAACATGTTTTGAACACTTATTGGATGGGAAACATCAATTTTGAACCATGTTTTTTTGGTTGCCATCCATTTTAACCTGATTTGATTGTAAAACAATGGTCAACATACTTTATTCGTATGCTTTCTATCACCATGCAAATTGATAAACTGGAGGTTTCCTGGAAATTCTGCTTGGAATGATATTAACCCCCATAGCACGGGATATAACCCCTACAGCTATGGCTATGTAACCCACTTATTAGTGGAAGTGCACCCCCAAGTACCCTTTGGCAATCTGACAGGGCAATGGCCCGTAGCAAATGATTTTTTGACTGGCCGCTCCATCGGCGGGACCTGAAAACGCAACCATGACTGCCATTTTTGTAAAACGAACTATAAATTGTAGACAATTTAAGAGGTATGTATATGATATATATATATATACACATATTATGTATATATATATCACAATAATATATATATAGCATTGTTTAGCCCTAATTATGTGTGTATATGCAGTATTTCCAGGATGGCATAGATAATGTGTCTTCTTAACAATGTCCAAGTTTCCGGTTTTTCGATGTTTTTTTTTTTTTATTTATGTTTTAAATCCGGGTTGCCATGTATGGTATATGATATAGGTAACATCTACATATATCTACCCTTTGGTAATAAAACATAGCTATGGAAAATCATCATTTCTAGTAGGCAAATTCATGGATATATGATCATTTCCCACTAGATAATGGTCTATTCATCATCGTGGATATATGATATTAGCTAGATAATGATATATATATATGGATATATGATATATGATGGAGTAATCATCATTTCTAGTGGATATATAATATATATATATATATATATATATAAATGGATATATATATATACCCAGAGAGTCCCACGTCTATTCTTTGCCATGGATTCTATGTAAATCCTATTCTTTGCCCCGACCAGGCCGACCACGGGCCGACCACGCTGACCACGCTCTCACTCCATTTATAAACCTTCCCTGTGTTGCCAACATCGGTTAACTGTAGTACTAGCTTTAACACCCAAGCAAGATCTGAACAGATTTCCGACATGTAAAATCAGATTGGACTCTTACAATTTGATCCACGTGGCAATAATGACATCAAGTGTGATTTCTTGCAACACTTCTAACCCCAAGAGACATGCAGTGCGATGTGGGTGCGACCAGCACAGGAATAAGTAATTAGTCCATCCACTATGGACATCACAAGGTCA
>Ga0126342_10001958_pt1 | contig 30849 bp, 27 predicted proteins | sample Cyp1metagenome_FD_92528 | JGI IMG/M metagenome (GOLD analysis project Ga0126342, IMG submission 92528) | Coral microbial communities from Lord Howe Island, Old Settlement Bay, Australia - Cyphastrea 1 metagenome | ecosystem: Host-associated > Invertebrates > Cnidaria > Coral ...
GCTCGGAATACTGGCCACTCCGCGTAACCATAATGCCAGTGGCCTGAAAAGACAGAATCCTTCGATTTGGTTGTGAGAGCGCATGTGCGGCGCAAAATATGCTGGCTTGATTCATGCCTCAACCCAGCAAGGAGGAGTCCGAAGAAATTTGGACCACACTCAAAGATAACATGGCACCCTGCGCAAGGATGACACTCACAATCATTTGCCGTGGAATTTACATTTCACCATGGACATGTGAACAATTTCATGTCTGTACTACGAGGCCTGTCGGCTTAAGGAAAAAGAGACCGCTTGCTGCCGTTGCTTTCGCAGTTTCATTTTTTCGTTCTAGAAACCGCAGATGGTAAGGGAAAACAACTTTGAAATATTTGTGAAATCAGTTTGCTGAAGGATTGCATTGCACAAACCGTTGACAAATCAGTGTGCCGCCTGGATTCTAGTTTTCCATCACTAAAATGACTTCCAAACAAACTGTGGACATATGCAATGGTTTACTTTTGAAAGCCAACCAAATCTGGTTTGGTCGCTTGAAACAGACATTGTTGTCTGGAAAATTGAGACACGCCCGGGGACAAACTGCCGGAGAATTGATTAGAACCTTGAAATTTGATCATGTATGGTCGATCCGCAAGTCTGTCAGAGGAACAAGAAGAAGAGACTAAAAAGAGAAACAGGAAAAAACGAAAAAAATCAAAATTAAAGACAACAAAATATGACAAAAGGAAAAAAAATAGAAAACGACATGGCACAACCACGTACGACATGTACGACACGTGGGTGACAGAACCCGATTTTTATAAAAAATGATGTATCAGAGACGGGCAAAAAAATCGGGAACTTTCACAACTTCGAAACCACAATGGGGGTGCCCCAGCTCTGAGGAATTGGGCCAGCCATCCTGCCGAAATTAGGCGCCGTTTTTGGATCCAATCTTGGCTACAGGGATTTAATTTGGTCGTTTCACTCTGTCATGGCTAAGTCAGGCACGTTTCACCAAATTTCCATCTCAAAATCAAATGTTTTACTCATTATCTAATAGTAAATAACATTAGAACATCCATTTCAGGAATTTTGAACTCACATCATAGTACGTACAAACATTAGAAAACACAATTTGGTAAGAGTTTCGCTCATTGTTTTCATATGTAAACTGTGTTTTCGTGTAGCTAAAATGTTTTCATGTTCAATTGTTGATACATTTTCGGAACTTTCGGGGATGAAGTGTATCATGGCATCGCTTCTGCCAATGGTTTCCAAGAGAAAAAAATGTTATGATTAGATTCAACTTGTCAACAAACATATCCTTGTTAACATCTTCTTGCAGGTTGCCCAGACAACTGTGGAAAACTAATTGACAAGGACATTTACACATGCTGCAGGCAAAGAGTGGATGATAGACTACACAAAATGAAGCGAAACAGCGGCGGCATAGCACACATGGTTCCGACTCACATGGGCTTAGCTGGTTTAAGTCTGCCAAAAAACTATAGCACATGCTCGAAAAGTCAGTCGAAAGATGCTGGGATCATCGATCATTTTTTTTTTACTTCGATAGAACTGTGTGTCGTTTTTGTGTCTCAGTGTGACAAAAGGTTTCGGTTCCTTTCAATTTCCATTGCTTCGAATTGCGGCGCAGCCATGGATGAGGGAAAAGTTTCGCGGGATGTGTGACTTGCTTTGAATTGTTTTAGCAAACTATGACCCAAAGTGAACGTTGCCAGCTTTGATCATGAATTTTAAGTTTAGATCAAATGACACATTTTCAGTTTTTGTTTGTGAAGGTTACCAGGTGGAGCATGGTTTGAATGAATACATGGATTCACCAAAAATACATGAAAAAAAAGTGAAGAACTGCATTTCATCCGGTTTCAATTTGATTGTGTTTGCATCACTTCAATGTAATTTGATATGTTTCAGTTCTGCTGGAGTTTGTGGGAGTTGTTCAGATCTTTGCCTTTTTTATGTGTTTTTCCGGGCAAACATGGCATGGAATTTCCAACTTTACTAGTCATGATATGTTACGAGGTTTTGTGTTGACATGGACTGTCGTGGACTGTCGTTGCCCTCTGGAGATGGACATGAACATCTCCAGGCTATTGCAACGCAGAAACTCTACGAAACCTCCAGGCTGGGACTGCCGCGAAATGCAGAAATGCAACGTTAACGTGGGACTATGTGAGACTGCTGAATTCAAAATGATGAGATCAAATCCTTTTGAAATTCGAAATGAATAACGATTGAACATCTCAGATTTTCAGATGATCAGTCGCTATGAATCAGTTTTGGATCAATGGGAAAGCGACTGTGTTGAATTCTGTGGCAGGTCCCACCTACTTGTTGTTGCCAACTGGCCTCGTGGCGGCAGAAACTGCCACTGCAACGTGGGGAGTCCTGGCGAGATCAGTTTCCCATCGTTACACAGTACAGGGCGGTTGTTGAAGACCCGGGTCTTGAAACGACGTCTCAAGTGAACAACTTGGGGTCACATGTTCGTTGAACATCCTCTTTGTACCCTCTGGTTATTTAACATAGCCATGGAAAATCACCATTTTTAAGAGGTAAACCATCTATAAATGGGCCATTTTCCATGGCTATGTTAAATAACCAGATGGTAACTTTGTTCTGTTGCGTTTGTTTTGCTTTCACGTGTTCTTCGTTGCCAGGTTTGAAGAAGAAGCGCTGTGTGCTCTTCTTCAGCTTGCAGGGCGGCCGCTCACGTTCCGTACCTCGGATTGCCGTACGTTCTGTCGAGTCACAACATGTCCTCAGCTGCGTATGTTAGATCATTGGCTTGCTGGATCATGTTCATCTTTCTTCATGACACTGCAAAAGGTAGCCCTGACAGATACGATTGCCAAAAGGGGGCTCAGTTGATTCTATCAGATTCTGAAGTTGTTCACTGTCATAACATGTCACAACTGTCATGAACAAAACAACAGATTCCAAGTGCTTCTCCAGTTGCCTCAGTTGCCTTTGCTTGTTTTGCTGCCAGATTTTGATCAGAACTTCAGGAGAACTTTTGCAAACAGCGGAAGTCTTGAAGCTGGCGGCCAAAGACAATCGCCACAAGGCCTGGGAGAACTCCAGGTCAACCTCCGCACACTCCAAAAGCAACGACGAAGACCTGGAAGAGAATCAGGACCAACAGGACCAACAGGACCAAAATGATGAACAGCACGATGGAAATTTCAGTCGCTGGCAGAATTTTGGATATGTTATTTTTTCTTGTTTTTCTTTCTGTCAGCTTTCCCTCATATGAGACAATTATTCACTTGCATCGCAACTTGCAACCGTTTGCCACGCCGTTTGCACCTCTTTGTGCCGGTTGCTTCTCAGGCCAGACTTGTTCCTTAGAGCATTTGATCCGTGCCTCACTTCGTCGACGCCCGGATCTCTTTCACATAGAGCCAATCTCTAACGACATGAAGGCTGTCGAAAATCAAAAAACCTTGGCTTTCATGACTTAGCAACTATTAGTCACTTCGTGATGTGGTCCACATGGGCTTGTGAAAATCAACATCTTCATTGCCACATGACGTCGGGGGCGTTTGTGCCATTTTATGCCTGTGTGACACTGGCCGCAGGTGACTCTTGTTGGCTCGGTACCTTTGAAATACTTTCAGCCCCTCTTCTGGAGATCATCAGAAAGATATCAGAATCCTCTGGGATCGCCAGAAGTTTCCAATGTTTTTGTGACATTAGCGCGCTTCAGCCCGTGAGGATTCCGTTGGTGAAGATTTTGGGGCCTCCACTGCTTGCGGATGGTCCTGCAGCTCATCTCAAATGGATCTCAAAGGCGTTGGATTCTGAGAAGCGCTACTTAGCGCTGTTTGATCAGGACGGGACCGAAAGGGGACCGAAAGAAAAAATGGTCAGTTGCATCCCGAAAAAGCTTGGCATTTAAGTGATGATGGTAGATAGACATCCTCAGCTATGACATTTACAGATCACAGCATATCACAGCTATGGCTATACCTGGTGCATTGTACATTGCAAGTGGATGGTTTCCAGAAGGACGGGCCAGCGGATTCCAGACTTTGCGAGATTGCTTCAATGCAGGATGCGCTGTTGTCAATGGCAACCGAGCCAAAATTCTACTGTTTTTTCGATGCGTTTTGATGCGACACAGCGTTGTTTTTTTGGCTTATGTTCCTTTGCTCCACTTGATGAGGTGTATGGCCATGCGCGGCAAAAAATGAAAATCACCAGTCGGCTGCAGACACAGCGCGGTGGCAAAGAAGACTTGATGCGAGCGTTCAAGCAACACGTCAGCCAGGACACCACAGAGATATGTTTGAAAGGCTTCTTAAGTCCATGAAATATAACTAAACAAACACAAGAAGTTCCATCGACGCACCAATCTTTGCCACAGCACAGTCAATGTCTTTCGTTTTTCTTTGACTTGTCAATTGTGCCAGGATGGTTACTTGTCCGCGCAAGCCGTCCGTGCTGAGCTGGATGCTGTTTGTGCACTGCGTCGGATGCAGCAACAACAATTGTTGAAGGATCAGGACAGACTTGGAGAGGCCGTTGGATTTTCTTCAAACCAACTTTCTGTACCCTCTGGTTATTTAACATAGCCATGGAAAATGGCCCATTTATAGATGGTTTACCTGTTAAACATGGTGATTTTCCATGGCTATGTTAAATTACCAGAGGGTAGTTGTTGCATCTCTTTGCTACAAATCCTTTCGAGTCCTCTTGCAATTTCGACAGATGGACAGGAGATTGGTGGCCTCTTCACCCATCAGATGAGGATGCAGTCCCTCGCCGTGCAGATTTCTATCTGCTGGTTGTTGGCGCTACAGTTTGGCACACCCAAACTGATGTTGTTTCCTGCGACAACTTTACTTCCATTGCAGTTTTGCATGAATATCTGGCATGTTTTTTCCCCCATTTAAGTTGATTGCCGATACCCTCATCAATCCGTCCTTGCTACCCTTAGGTTTTCGGTTTGTATATGTTTGTCTTGTTGTTCTTTGGCCTTGGTGTTTTCCAGTCGCTGACTCTGATCGGAACGTGCAGATAGAACAAACATATGAATGGATACACGTGCAGTCGGACATGGGTGAAGCCAGTGATTTTATCCGACCATTGTCATGATTTTCATGTCCATGTGAATTGCTGTTTTTGACGACCAAGATTTCAGGTTCTTCGTCAACACCACCATTTGGATTGCTGTGTCCTTATTACCAATTGCTGCTTGGGTTGTACTGTGGATCCATGCGGACTGTGGACTGGCTATGCGGGATGCCCATCGGCGCGCTTTTTTGTTTTTCGTCCAACGAATGTGTTTCATTGTCTGACAACAAAAAAATACGACACCTTTCAGTTGCTGAAGAGTTTTTTCCATGATTTTTCAGCTTGTGAGATTCAGGTTACCTTTCATGATTTGGAGACGACAATCATGAAAGGTGCAGACTTCAAGCATTTGCGTCTTGCCCTGCAAATAGTTGAAAGTTCGAGTTGCTTCAGATCGTGATCTGAACATGTTATTTTCAGAGCTGTGTACACTTTGCGCAGCACAGGTGTCAGCGAATTTGGGTAAGTACAAGTCATTCAGATTTTTTTGTTTTGGTGACTCATTGTTGTTTGAATGGAGCGAACCATGTTTCATTTGGCTTCTCGGATTGTGGACCTAGGCACGGACACGGAGCCGGTTTTGCAGATTCTGGGCTAGGGAGCTTGATGTATCATCCCATGGTGCTTCATTTTCTGAATGAGAAAGCACACACTGAAGCGGCCCACAGCCTTCCAAGTGAATTTCCAAAGACTCTTCGATGCACAAAAGTCACAGTGCATGTTGCATCATGTTGCTGTTGATTGGTATTTTCTTGGCATTTCAAGTCTTCCATCTGTGGGCCAAATTGTCGAGGCCTTTCCAACTTGGATTTGTCCTCGAAGAAAGTCTGTGAAAGATCATGAAAGGATCATATCATATCCCCCGAAGTAGTCGTCAATATTTGATGATAAAATGGGTCAATATTTGATGCCGTGTCACACCAAATCCATCCGGTGGCATATTTGATCGATATCTCTGGGACTTTTTTTTCGCTTCGCAGAATCGCAACTTTCGCGTTTCAGGATCTCTGGGGAGCAGCTGATGAATCTCATGGTGGAAGGTTGGTTGAAGAATGACAGCTTTTCAGAGAAGAAATTTGACTCTCGGCTGAGCTTTTCAAATGCCAAGTTCAGGTGAAGTTTTGATTTGTTTGCAAGTGGTTCTTGTAGTTGGTTGGAAAGATTTGGTCTTGGCACCTTCAGTTTCCAACTAGCCATGACCCATGCACAAGACCAAATCACTTGGTTTCCTGAGCGTCCTGCTCAAAATCATAAGGAGCAGTCCTGGAGCGTCGAAGCAGGTCTGGCTCATGCCGCTGAGTATTTGCGGCTTCCTCACTATAGTCACATCGGTGTTTATGTCCAGAGAGAACATGTGTTGACTCTTGGCAGTGATTGAGAACGGAATTTCAATTTCTACCGGCCTTCCGGCTGGAAGATTGCTTGGGTTTCTCCGACCGCTTCTGACCGCAACTCAGAACAGTCAGCAAAGGTCTACCTTTCTTGTCTCTGATTCTTTACAATTTCTTGTCGTATGGGGTTGATCATGAAACCTAATGTGCCCAGCTGAAGCTGACTGAACACTCTCGTCTCAGTCAGAACTGCAGGGACTGGTGACTTTCCGCGTTTTCCGCGTCCTAGCCTCTTCCATGGCATTCATCGCAGGACTTCACACAATCAGTCACTTGATGTCCAGGAAGACTGTGGTGAAGCACGCCCTCCAGAGACGAAGAGCACTTGATAAACATATGAACAAGGTCCTCAGGGAGAAGACATCTGCAGGTCGCTTTGACTTGAGCATGCCATCATAATCATCAAAGGACAGGAAAGACATGGACAGTTTGGAAAGACCATATGGATGGACTGCCTTTTCTTTTGAAGTAGAAGTTGATGCAGCAACCGCTAGCTGCACTGCAAATCACTGCAAGCTGAGGTCACCTTGGGTTCCGCTATCAGTGGGACTCAAACAGATGGTTGCCCTTCCTCCAGAAACTTTCCTCGCTGAAGTCCGTCTCTGAACAACTCTTCTGTGTTCGACAAGTTCTTCTTCAAGAAGTTGAAAGATTTGAAAGCCAAGACCCAGAAGCTAAGCTGCATAAGCTGCAGCATCACTGCAGATGTCTGGACTCTGGACTGATCTTTCTAAAATGTCTTCAGACGTATTGGCAGAGCACGTATGGATGCCCCAGGGGATCGCGGACCTGGGATGCCCCAGGTTGCCATCATTGAAAACCTCATCGCGCCGTTGCTGTTGATTGCAACCTCGGCTGCTCACGTGGCCACTGTGAAGCAGAGGGCGGATGCGGGAAATGCAGGAGACGTGGCAGATGTGACAGATGTGGCAGGTGCCGTTGAGCTTTGTTTGCTTTGACTTGCTGTGGCGTCTCCACTCTTCTGACAGTTTTCCAACAACGGGATTGGCATCACCATCCATTGAAAACTAAGTCTCTCTAAGACTCTAAGTTTAAGATCCAGGACTTCCCGAATGATATGCTACGATTCGACACCCGACCAGGCGACACAGCCCACCAGTCTTTGGCCAAAGGCGTCGAGAATGTCCAGAGAATACTTCGACAAAGTTCACTGGAAGTGGTTGCAGAAGCGATTCGAAAATCCTTTCCAGAAGAGAAAACCTTTGCAAAGGCCATGACACCTTCGCTATCCAAAACGATGTTTCAAGCGAAGCCTAAGAGCAGCTTCAATTGAAGTCACGAAAGCTAGCTTGTGCTAGCTGCTTTAGCAAGGAATAGGCCTTCGTCCCCCTCCACCCCCTGGACTCCCTCTGAACTCCCTCTGGACCTCCTCTAGCCCTGTGGACCATGGGTTGCGTGCAAGTACAGCGTCGTCGTCGTCATCGTCGTCGTCGTCCTCGTCGTCATCATCATCGTCATCATGATCATCATCATGATCATCATCATGATCATCATCCCGACCATCATCATGATCATCATCATGATCATCATCATGATCATCATCATGATCATCATCATGATCACCATCACCATCACCATCACCATCACCATCACCATCACCATCATCATCATCATCATGATCATCATCATCATCATCATCATCATCATCATTCGTGCCCGCCATCATCGTCATCAGTTTCCTCTTGCAGCTGAGAAGTCTCCGGTACAACATGTTCGTAGCGCTTGCTTTCATACCTCCTGGCCTCGACCTGCCAGGCTTTGTGGAAAGGCGAGCAGGAGCTCCTCAGGTTTTGTGGTTTGAAACATTCCAGTGATGCTTGGCTCCACGTCAGGTTAGATAAATTTTTCCAAGTGAGAGTTGCCAGCTTGGGCTTTTGGTTTGGTTCAAGTTTTGGATTTGCGCATTGAATATTTGATGACAGGAGGATTGGTGAGGATTGTGTTTGCTGTCATGAGGTCATCTTAGGTATTTCAGGATTTCATTGGTTTCCATGTGTTTTAAGCGCATCTGGCTGAGGAATTACCAGTATCCTTAGCAGAGCTGATGAACATCAGACCGGAATTGGCAGAATCATTGCCGCGGGCGGAAGGGAAAGCGGAGTTGAGCTGCGGGGAAAGTGAGCAGGTGGTTCTGCAGCACTTGTTGGCAGCTTTGAATGCCACCTTGGACGAGATGGGACAGCCAAACTTGAACAAAGTACTGAAACTTGAACAAAGTATTGCAGTATTGCCAAGGTGATTATGTTTTTTTTTGTCAGTTTTCGCCATGAGTTTCACAAAAACGCTTCCATGTTTGGCCTTTGAGAAACTTGCAACACTCGATCTGAGGAAAGCTGTAGGCCAATGTGAGGATGAGGTGTGTAGGCAATGTGGCGTTGCGAATTTTTCAGAGCTGAAGCTGGGCCCTGGCAACATGAACTACGGTAGCTTCTTATCCCAAAATGTGCCCTGGTGATGACATGAACTACGGCGTAGCTACGGTAGTCTGACCTCTGACAAGTTTGACTTGGTTTTTTGATGCAAGAAGTGCTGCTCAAATTCTAAGCTGCATCAGTGATGTGCAACTTGAAGTACTGCCTCGGTCTCAAGGTCGCTGAAGTGGGGTCAGTGATGGAACATCTTTTCAGCGGGCAAGATAGCCGGATCGCTACTGACTTGGCAACCTTCTGCGATCATCTCAAGGCGCGTTGCGCCGGTGAATGTTGGGCAATTTTCCGGCCTTGGTGAAGACAGTACAGTCCTGTCAGCCAGCAGATTGAGTTTCCGAAAACTGCACGATTTGCTGGAACTTGGCAAGGCCACAGGCTGCGATGCTGCTGAAGCAAGACAGGCAATTTGGCGTCATTTTGGCGCTGCAGTGTCGGACAAAGAGATTGACAGCGCAACTTGGCAAAAGATGTGTCCTTTATGTTGTTTTTTATGGTCTACCCTCTGGTAATTTAACATAGCTTTGAAAATGGCCATTTATAGTGAGTTTTCCCATTAAAAATGGTGATTTTCCATAGTTATGTTAGTTTACCAGAGGGTAAGTTTGGTGTTGTTTAGTGATGTTTGCTGTGGGTTTTGATTTGCCATGCTGCCGAGTGGTAAGGCCTGGCAGCGAGCTACAAGCATCAACGTCAAAGCTATGGCGCCCGCTGCACACATCATCGCGGCGAATTTGCACTTTTCACACATCGACCATGCTATGGGGTCTGCAATTGAGACCCAGATGATCAACAAACTTGCTGAGCTGAGGTTGTTGTGTTGTTCTTTTGCTTGTTTTGCTTGTCATGTGAACATGACTTTGTCGAGTCCAATCTTTTTTGGCAGTTTTCTGAGGACCGCAGCAGCTTGATCCAGCAAGCGGTGGAAGAGATTGCATCAGCTCCCTTCCTAATGGATTTGAGATTGGTTCTCGATTGGGCCAAGTTTCAGTCTGTGGGAGTCTTGGAAGACTTCCTGTGCCTTGACTAAGTGACTAAAAGATAAAGCCTCATGTCACGTACAGTGTACAGTTTATCTCAAGTTTATCTTTTATTCCTTGTGTCACTGTTTGAAGTTGCTTTAGCTGTGGTTTAGCTTCATAGGTTTGCTCCTTCACAAACGGTCTTCCATACTCGGACTGTTCTTCCGTATCGATTTCAAGCTGTGGTAATTCATAGATCCCAGATGTTTTTTGCGAAGGGGGAGAGCTATGGCACTGAGGATCTCGCCAGACTTCATGAAAGCTTGGGGAATGGTTGCGAGGAACTCTCAAGTGATTTCACTTCGCTGGCAACACTTCGTGCGCTTGCCATCAGGCGCCACGACTTCCTGCGGCCATCCATGAACCATGAACCAATGATGGGGTCATACTAACCATACTATGGCATGCCCAGGCATAACCATATGCCTCGAATGAAACGAGGTTGTGACAAAATCGAGTCAAGCACATCCAGGGAGAAATTTGTGAGTCCAGTGCCAGCTTATGAATCCATACACCTTTTCAACAATGGATTGGTTTAAGGTAAAATTTTAACCGGACACCCCCCTATTTGACGGTAAACACCATGGTTTCCGGTGAAGATTTTCCCTTAATCCAATGATTTTAACATCCAAATCGTGATGTTTTTCACATAGGTTGTGCAGAAGACTTCCACGCAGCCCTGGAAGCCAAAGATCCGGCTGCGGCAGCTGGTTCAGTGTCGCAGCTGCAACCAGATTTTTTGGATGAGACAGGTTGATATAGCCTCTGGAAAACGTTGACATAACTATGGAACATCACCATTTTGTAGCTGGGTAAATCCACGCACTTTCGACTGGGCCATGGCTTCAAGTTCGCAAACTGTAAGTTCGTTTACCAGAGGGTATTATCCATTACATTATATCCCCTATAAATCCCTCTAAATCCCTCTAAATCCCTCTAAATCCCTATAAATCCCTATAAATCCCTATAAATCCACTATAAATCCACTATAAATTCACTATAAATCCCTCTAAATCCCTCTAAATCCCTCTAAATCCCTATAAATCCACTATAAATTCACTATAAATCCCCTATAAATCCCTCTAAATCCCAAAAAATCCCTCTAAATCCCTCTAAATCCCTATAAATCCACTATAAATTCACTATAAATCCCCTATAAATCCCTCTAAATCCCAAAAAATCCTCAGCGGCGAACATAGAAATAGCGGAGTGCCTTGGCTTTTGGCCGAGGTTCTGATGCGATGGCTGCAGGATGGTCTCAACTTTCGGCAGCATCAGTTTCTGGCCATGGCTGAAGATGCCATGAGGCCACTTTGATTGCGAATTTTCTGAACTGGCTAAGGCGGCTAAGGATCAATACCTATGAAAATACCATTTTTTGGGGGTTATTCACATCCATTTTAACCCAACTATTTTGATGTGAACAGAAGGGGTACTATTGGTTTTGACCCATCCCCAACTGAATCAGGCCACACAGAATACGATGTATGGATGTTTGGAGGTAAATCTGGTTATAAAATCTGGTTATGACTAACAGTTTGCCATGTTTGCCATGGAAAATCCCAACCATAAATGGAGGTTGATGTCGCTGGGAACATCATCTATTTCGATTAGGGCCATCAACAAACCATGGCAAACTGTTAGTCATAACCAGAGGGTATATATTTTTACCTCCAGTCTGCAGTCACGATGTCGTGGCGACTGAGCCATGAATTCGCGAGGGGGAAATCAATCCTTCCCTATGAACTTGCCAAAGTCGTGATCTTGCATGTGTTGACAAAGATTCAAAAACGACGATGGCATATCACATGCAGTACCGCACTCCGTGCAGGTACTAGGGGTACAAAAATCCAAAGCAAAACACTGTGCCATTGCCATGCAAAATCCTGGCGGATACTCTTTCAGTGGGGCCGTATGAAAATTGCCTTTGGCGTCCTTTCCAGTGGATTGCCCATATTGCAACTTGTTGCTCAGCATTCCAGCATGAAGGATTTGTTCCAGTTTCGGCATCCCCACCACAAGGAGTGTGGTGGGTTTTGGTGACGAAGCGCCGAAAAGGCCCTGTGATAAGTGTACCTGTCGCATCCAAGGAAGTTGCAACAGCATGCGCATGATTGGTAATCGCCAAATACTGACAGTGTTGTCATCATCGCTGTCCTTGGGGTGTTCGAGGATCCCTGATCCTGCTGAAAGCGAGATCGCCAACATACATTCAATGGAAAAACCCAACAAAATTGTGCCAATGGTCACTTGGAAAAGCTCACCCATCTTCAGTTCATTGAGACCCCACGGTGCATCAGGAGTCCTGATAACACGTGGTCCCTTTTTATCTGAAAGCTGAACGGAACGAACCTTACTCCAAGTGTTACATGGTGGCCCAGCAAGGAATCCAGCAACAAAACCTTGTCTGATGTAGTTCAACCACATTGCACGTGTAGTGGGATTCGCAATGTCACCATGGACACGGTCGATGATGATATCAAGGGAAACGGTGCTAATGACGCAACCCGGGTGGTCCTGGGCGATAATGTCTAAGTACCATTCCACATCTCCTTTTCGGCGACGACCTGCGAAAGCATGAAGCAGAATCTTGTGTCTCGTGAGCGCTTTGGGCAACGGGGTCCAATGCATCCACTCGGCTGGTGGTCTGGCATCAAGATTCTTGCACCAGTCTTCCCAATCGCATATGTCTGCCGGTGTCTCATGGTAAGGAACCGCTGAAGGATCATATAGGAAAGGCCAACTCTTAGCATCTGCAAGACGGGAAATGCACGAAATGATTTCCTCTTTTGCCCAGCACAACACTTCAGCATCTTCCTGTGTCAATTGATCACAGAATGCTTGCAAAGTGATTTTGCATTTTGTCCAGCTGATGGGATATGCCGAAATGAAACCACGCATAGTCTCTTCTAATGTACACTCCCGTGTGCTGTCAAGCAAATGCAAATAAATGGCCTCAAGGAAAACAATATCATGGCTGTCCCAGACACGAGGCACAGGATCTGGGAGTGAAGGTCCTTGCGATTGCATTAGGGGGAGCGCCCCATCATGAAGATCCGCAAGTTCCTGATCTCGTAAAGATCCATGTCCAGGTGCAGGCGGGCAGGTCATCAGTCGATTCCGTAACGTCTCCTTGCATCTAGAGACATGCCGCAAGTGTGCAAGGACCTTGGAATGTGTGTGAAATTCACGCAAGCAGCACGGGCAATGGGTCCCATCAAAAAGGAAACGTTCTGATGCAATGAGGCGGTGTGTCTTGCACATGTGTACACTTTCCCCTGCAAGAGAGGCAAAGTGTCTTTGGCATTGCATGCATCCATATTGGCGATCATCCTCAGGTGAGGGTGATGACCGTCTCTGCGACGGTAACTCTGAAACAAGACCAACTTCTTTCAGCAACGTGCCAACTTTTTGGTGGAGTTCGACTGCATGATATTCTTTTTTTCGCTGGAGACAAGCATGTCGTATCCCTCTTCGGATGAGCTTTTTCCAAAACACACCATGGTGGATGATCAGATCCTGCCATTGTGGGAAGTGCAGGCATGGGTCCCCAAGGCCGGCAGCCTGGCCTATCTGTGTCCACAACCAATGCAAATCATCACGCATCAAAGATACCCATTCAGTATCCTCTTGAAGGAGTCCCCAGTGCGCATGGTTTTTACAATTGTGGATGGTACCAAAATACCGCAGTCTTGTTCTACGGAGCAGCTCAGTCGGGTCAGGCATTTCAGTAGCAACCAAAACATCAAGGTCTGTCAGGTGGGCATCATGGGACGCACCCAAGAGCCTGCGATAAAGCTTCATGATACCCTTGTGAATCTGGCTGCGCATTTGTTGAGATTTGAAGGTCCAACTCTCTAAACCATACAGAAATTTACTCAGGACAAGCGTATTGAAAATGTCACATCGGATTTTCCAGTCAACATTTTTGTTTCTATATAGAACACGACGATGCTGTTGGAAAGCCTGATTTGCAATCGCAAGTCTGCGTTTAATTTCTTGCTTGGTAATGTCTCTGTGATGGATTAAGCCCCCGAGATGAAGGTATCTAGGGACAACCGAAATTTCAAAAGTTTGACGTTCACAAACAATTGGCACGCAAGCTTTATCACTGAAATACTTTCGTCTGAAATCCCGTGATTGAGGGCCTTTGAAGGTGAACATAACTTCAGTTTTTCCTTTTTTGAGATTCGGTTCCATTTGAAAATCCAAACAAGAATCAAGTAAATAACTGATGGCAATTTGTGTCTTTGAAATGAGCTCTGCATTGGTGGGTGCAGTGATCAGGACGCTCAGATCGTCCATCCACGTAGGACCGAGTAGCGGTATCCTCGGTGCTGCCGCATGATCAGGAAATGAAAAAGGAGTCGGATACTCAATGTCAGGGATGTATTCGAGGATTCCTTGTGCCACCAGGCGTTTTTCCAATTTTTGCAATAGCTTGGCCCACGGCAGGCCGAACACTACGTCCGCAAAACTGTCTCCTGGCCTCGAACCGATTTCAGTTCGGACGATGTCTGTCTGTTGACCGAGTTTAAACCAAGTGTCCGTGTGAATGGCCTGCAACATTCTTTGGACGTGTCTTGGCGCCTTAGCTTCCGCAAGTGCTGATGGTTCTTGAAGCAATCGGCATAAATCTTGGAAAGCATCGGACTCGAGACCAAGCTTGTGGCACATCAGGCTGATACAATGATCGGAACAAGTTCCACCAACAGCTAATGGCCTCAGTGTCCTATAAAAGGCTTCAGTCAAGTCGAGAAAGACAACTGCCGTGGGTCTGTTTTCCTGTTGTTTCCATCTAAGGAGTGACCGATGTGTCTGGCAATCACGGACATCGCCTCTTCGTTTCCATGCAATTGCTAATTGGCCACCTTTATGCTCATGAGCCTCTTGTCCATAGACTGCCGCTTTGAGCAAAAGAGGGTAACAAATCTTTGCAAGTTGTGCCGGACAGAAATGGCAAAGTTCCGGTGGCACTTCATCCATTCCGATGGCTTTACCAACAGGCACACGTCTGAATGCTGCTTCCAATTCACACAATGTGGGCATTTCTTGAACTTGCAAGTGAATGTCAACCTCCTTCAAGAACCCCTGCAGGTTATCAATCCACAGGTCTCTGGCCTCACTGTGGGTCATTCTTTGTCCACCTTCTATGGCTTGGAAGAACTCAATCCATCTGTTTTGCGCAGCAAGAGGAGTAGCGCAAATGGTTCCATCGCTTTGTCTTACGATAGGGAGACTCGCTTGCTTCTGCTTCTTGGGATTCGTGGAACCGATGAAAGGCTTTAACACATGCAAAAGAGCTCCTGCCGACGCTTGTGAGCCAGAGTCAGCGATGACAGCTTGAAGCGCATTCGTTTTGAGCTTTTGCAAGCGTTGCTTGAGCTGTTTTGAGCATCTCCAGTATTCACAGGAAAGCTTCAACGTTCCACATAGAACTGTAGTTTCATGATGGACAAAAGGTGTCACATCTTGATTTGTTCCTCTCCAGATCTGGAAGAGTTTGCTGAGCAAGTCAAATCTACTCTGTCTTTTGGCATGTTGTAGTCTCTTACGCAGCCCAAGCTTGGTGGCACGCAATTGCCACGTTTGGTCATCAATGAAAGATTTCTTGGGTTGTGTTTTAATGAGTGGACATGCCTCTTGAAGTGCGCTGTGAAAGGATGTGTTCATTTTCTGCACCTGGGTCTCAATGTCACACATCCATTCTTCGGCAGTGAAGTTGCTAAAATCGAGTTTATCCCAACAATGTTGAATCTTGCTACGGTCGTGATTCAATCTCTTAGGCGCTCGATGTGAAGCAGAAATGGTCTCAGTCCATGTCAACTGAATAGCCGTCGCTGTGTGATCTGAAGAGACATGTCCAGTGTCGAGCGTGGACACAATGCCCGACCAAGTGCATCGGGGCAGCATTTCTTGTGGGATGGTAACATAATCAATACGATGTTCATTGAGGCCATCCGGTGTGGTCCAGGTGTGCTGCGATCCTTCATGGATTGTGCTGGTGCACGGCAGACAATGTCCCAGGCTGTCCAAAAACTCAATGAGAAAAGGCGTGTTGCTCGATGTCTGATCATCATGATTGAAGACAATGGGTGGCTGCATCGGACCAGTCTTTGCATTCGCATCCATCAGGATATACAAGGGATGTCCATCACAGAAGCAGTGGAGAATATTTCCAGTCTCCTCCCACCAAAGTCTGCGTTCTTGCAAGGGTCTCCCACTTTGTGGTCCATGGAGCACGGCCACAAAACAGTTCATGTTGCAACAAACGATCCTTGCAAGAATTCTTCGTGGATCATGATGCACAAGTTGGACGTCTGAGCGTTTGATACATCGTTTGTCACGGGTCCCAGTTGTAATTGGTTGTGTCAAGGAGACCCACAATTCAACTCCAAGCTGACCATTCTGCGATCCTCCTGCAATACGCAATACTCCATCCACAGTGCTCAAGCCAGGTGAACTTCTAGCTTCTTGGATGCCAATGAGATGGATTGCATGGGACTGCATTTGCTGACGCAGGTAGGATAGCTTTCCACTAAAGCCATCTGGTGACAAGTACAGCGAACCAACATTAAGGGATGCCAGGCACAGTTGAAAGGTTCTATCATGTGGATGCATCTCAACTTTGTTGGTGGGAGCAACATCGGCTTGTCTTCTAGGCAAGCTGGGAGGGCAAATGTTGAAACCATGCTGCGTGAACTGTGGAAGGCCAGCCTTGGTGTCCAAGATCATCCATAGATACGGCAGGACTGGGCCGATTGCATGAAGGTCGATCTGTTGCCTCCTCAGATGATGCCCTTTCATTGCTTCACTCTTTGCCAGATTGTCTGCTAGTTCATTCCAAATGTCACCCGCATGTCCTTTAACATGTGCAACTACAAGGTCATCTTTTTCCATGCCTGCATCAAGGGCCTGATAGATACCTCGCAACATGTCAATCGTGGCATGCGGAATACTAAAACCAGCACGTCCAGTCGCCTGATCAGCAGTGGTGTTGGAGTCAGTTCTGAAAAATGTGGGGACAGTAGAATTCAAAGCAAGGCGCCACAACCCTGCAAAGATCATTGCTTCACGTTCAGCATATTCAGCTCCGATCTGGTTGGTGCCTGTAAAGGCGGTGCTGTCCTGTTCATACATGATCTGTTGCGCATGCCATCCAAGGAATGTCAGTGAACCCGATCGGCCTGTCTTTGGGTACATTTCTCCAAGGACAACAAAAGACCATGCATCAGGTAAGTCAGTTTCAGCAACATATAAGGGAGCTTTGCGCCGGTTGTGAGCTTTAGATGATCCGTCAGTGTAGATAACCAAACGGTCAAAATTCCTGGGGTCGAAAACTTGCCCTTCTGTGCTGACTAGCTGATCAATACCCAGTTTGACAAAGTCTGGTAACTCCAAATGGCTATACCAAGGACAGAGTACATCGTCCGCTGAGTGAAAAAAGGATCGAATGGTCTCAAAATCAAGTCCAATGTCCAAACATGATGAGGGTCTGTCTGGACTAATGTTTTGGAAGTCAATCATGGACACAGGCGAGCGCTGTTGCTGTGGTTTGGCCAGGGCGTACGCACGGCTGGTGTAACCTGTTTGGACTCCAATTCAGGTATGTTGTTGTGATACTGGACAATGATAAGATTCCATCTCTTGGTGTTGATGTGAACAATGACAGCTCTCAGGAAACCCTGGGCATGTAAGTAACGCATGTGATCGATTTCAGAAAGTGGATCATGCGATGAGTGCATCAAAATCTCTCCTTCATCCGTGTCATGAGTCGGATAAAAAATGTAATGATGCATTTTCTTCTCTGGGTTCCAATTGGTAGGAACAGTGACAAACTTGCCCGTTCCTTCTAATTGATAAACATGACGAGAATGTCCCATGAAGGCAAGTTCCTGTTCAACCTCATGTTCAGAACATCCATCTCTAAGAAAAACCGTGTCTGGCAGTTGCGGAAGAAAATCCATGTGGAGGAGTCCAAAGGGGATCGTTTCAGTCTCAAGCTGTTGGACCTCCAGCAAGTCTTCAAGGATCAAAACCGACACTGCAGGCTTGGCAGTTTGTAAGAGGGCATTGTGATCCATTTCGAGGTCTTGGAGTCTGACAACTTGCCTGTTGATTTGGACAGTGATAGCATGTCCTGAACGACCCGGCCACCGAGTTCCTTCCACAAGTTCATGCCCATCAATCCAAAATCGACTATGCAAGACCGGGTCTAGCCTGCCATCAATGAGCTCATAACCACAATGGCTGATTACTTGCTCAACACGGATGTGTTCATCGGTGGTGACAACAAGTCTGCGCATGTTTTGTTCTCTGTGGCTAATGAAACTGTCAAAGACCGTGACAAGACTAGACACCCATGTATCTGCCGGTGACTGAATGATAATGATGTGCCCAATGATACCTGGCTCCAGATTGGGTGGCTGCATTGTGACAAGGTGCAATTCCTGTGTGGATTGTGGGTCAATGACTTCATTCCAAGCCGCTTTCAGCTTGGTTTCCCATGCATCAAAATCATTGGTCAACGTCACAACTCGTCCCGCAATGCAATTCGGATATAAAAGGCGATGATCCACAAACCATGTCATGAAAGTGGCAGCTGGTGAGTCAGGATCCCACAAATAGGCAACAGTAGCCCACAAGGATGTCAAATCTTGAAGAAATTCACTCTGCTCCGCATGTGCAACTCTACCCGGTTGGAAGGGTTGAGCGGCTGCGTTGAGTTGAAATACTAAGTCAAAATTCGAGCATTCAGTGTCATTGGGCGGCATGTCAATTGCCTGTCCGATGGGAGCTTGTTGCATTAGGTGTACCTGGTCAGGTTCCCATGTCTCATCATGTGGCACAAGAGGTAGCTGTCGGTCACCTCTGGAAATATGCACTCTAATGCTGAAACCCGACGTCACCTCAGTCGCAAGGACAATGTTGACTAGGTCGCGGAAATGCAAAACCGTGCATTGATGATCATCGCAAATAGTGTTGAGCTCCAAGATGTCAATGACATCTTGTTTGCGGATATGTCTGCTCATGGCAAAAGCTCCTTGGGTGGAGCCATCCGTTTGTGTCTCTAAGTTCAAGGCTGTCAGGATACCAGCTGCACGTCCGATAGGTCTGCGTTGTTCAATCAGAAGATGGCAATTGAACGCTTGCCACCTTGACTGTGGTGGTCTGGGCTTCACAACATGGATGGAAAACGGTATGCTCGGATCCAAAAGGTCACGCCAGAGGTACCGGCATTCTTCAATCCACATGACCCAGTTTTGGTCAAGGCGCAGCGTTCTTGGCACTCGGCAGGTGTCATGTCTCTCATGGTCAATGAACCATGTTTGGACGTAAATGTATGAATCACCATCGATCACTTCTTGTGTGGCTTGCGCAGAAAATATAGATCCCAAGTCCCAAAACCATTGTTCCGATCCATCATGAAAAGGTCTGGGTCTTCGAGGAAGACGTGTTGTCTGGCGTCTTGACAGCATAGGCACATCAATGTCATCTTGTACTTCCGTGCCTTTGAGGCATTGGCCTCTACTCAGGTTGTTTTCAGGATTGATCAAAGACAATTCGTTCGCACTTGTGGCTGCATTACCTTGTAGGAGGCTCACACTGTCATCACTTCTTTCGTTCACAGGATCAGTTTCAGGCCAAACCGTCACCTGTATTCCCAGTCCTTGTCGAGTTTGAAAAACTTGATCATCAAAGAGTAGGACTGGGTGTTCCCAAACAATACGGTTGAGAGAATGCAACGCGTATAATGGGACAGCTTCAGACACATGCTGTGCAGTGCAAGATTTCGGTAGTACAACTGCAAACCTAATGATAACATCAGGAGGCATCTCTCCTTTGAAATTCATGGAAAGCAGGACAGACCGGTCAGCTGATTGTCGTTGGGTGATGATGATATGTACGATATGTTCTTCAATGTCAGATCTCTGTACATGTGGCTGCACAATGTCAAGGAAGATTGGTTGATCATCTTGGATCTGAAATCTCCACGGATGTAGGATATCTTCATACCATTCCGTTGGATCTCCACCCAAGATTGCAATCTTGGGTGTATTGCAAAGGCGTTGGGTTTGATGATCCACAAGCCAGGTGTATACAGAAACAATGAACTCCGCATCTGGATCGTGTGGACAAATGTTCTCATGATGTTGTACAATTCGTTGTAAATCAATGATCCAATCCTCTGGTATGATATCTGAGCTTCCATGACTGGTAGCATTCAAATCAATGATGTCTTCGATGTTCGAAATGCGGGGAAGGTCATGTTGCATGAAGGAAATGGCATCAATGGCATCTTGATCATTTATCTCATGGTGATCCACATCCAAAGTGGGTGGGCAGGCCGCAATGGACTGATGTGGAACTGATGGTTCAAGATTGCTTGATGGACCCTGCATGATGTCAAATGCAATTTGACCAGCATAATGGGGATCAAAAAGTTCAAAAGCATCATGGAAAACTTGCAAGGCACGACCAATATCCCAATTGCTTTCAGGCGGTGATAGTATAATGACTCTAATGTACATGCCATGCTCAATGCGTTTTGGATTCAAATCTTGTTGAGGCCATAGTGCATTGTTGAGGAGCACGATGCAATCAAGCGGGTGCCAATCACAGTATCCAGCAGTATGCGTGAGAAGCAGGATGTGTCTGCGAACCAGATTTGGTACTGTGCGATGAACTTGACGCAAAACTGGTGGCGCACGCGGTACAGTGTCATGTCTGTGTGCCTGATGCATTTCAACATCAATCAAAATAAGTTTCTCTGTGGAACCATCTGGTATGTCACTGACGTGTTGCAGAATAATTCCTTCTTCATTGATATGTTGATCCGGAGGTGCAACCTGAAGATGATGGAAGGTTCTCAAATCATCAACTGGTATGTTGAAAATTCTTGCAACATCACTCAGGACATGGTCAATAGTGTCCCATCTAATTTTGACATGTCTTTGGCGGTGTCCAAGACGGTGAATATGTACACCGGATTGTTGATCTGCACTTGTCGCAAGGCTCGGCGATGGCATGTCCGAGTCGCCTTCAGGATCAAAGGGATCATCATAGGATTCAGATCCTCCATGTGGTTCATTGTTTCCACTTTCTCCTGCAGGAACGGAGGATGATTCAGCTCTGCTGGCAACCGCAACAACGAAAGAATCACCATCCTGTGTATTATGCACTGGTGCCATGGTGAATGGAATGCGATACCATCCATGCCGTATGGAACATTGATAAATCTGGCAACCAAAAAGATACTCAGCGCTTTGAACAATCTGGTAGCCACTGGTCTGTTCCGGTAGCGAGGCCGCAACTGCGTAAGCTGCTCTTGCTTCACGGTCATCTTTCTGTAGGATGGTCACAAGTCCAGCACGTCTAGGCAGGTCAATGCCTTGCGAAATGATCAAATCAAGAAGAATCTCCTGATGAGCTTCTGTTCTCGGTGGGTTAGGCCGCACAATGTCAAAAATGACTTGTTCCAATGGCAAGATCTTATCTCTCCAACTGTCAATGATGTCTTGAAACCACAATCTCCAATGACCATTGATTTCAATGATTCTGGAGTGGAAACACTGCTGCATATGGGTATGGTGAACAAACCAGGATCGAAGGAAGACACTGTCATGGATTCTTGGTCCTTCAACAACTCCCTCTGTTTGAAGTGCATCGAAAAGGTATTGAACAGATTCGGGCGCTTCATGTAGGAAATGGTTGGCATCTTCTGGATCCTCCCTGGCTTCTTCAGGGGGTTGATTTCGATCTCTGGACCAAGTAGATGGCACATCGTGATATGCATCTGTGGTGCGCAGTGTATCGGGTGATATATCTTGTCCATGTTTGGATGACTTCTCTGCTTTGTTTGGTCTTTTTGACCATGGTTTGTCAAGCCAACTGGATAATTCATCATGCTGCATGAAACTGGAAGACATCATGATTTCATCTTCAATTCCAATTAACACGCAGACTCCAGAGTGAAAACGAACATTCCTACTGGAATTACCACGAGAGTTGGAGATGCTGGCTGATTCCGGAGCAACGCAACGGTTTCTCTTTTTGATGCAACTACGGAGCTCACCAAGCAAAACTTGCGGAGCTGCAACGTCAGGTGCAAAACTAGAAATCAAACTCATCGGCACGGTGTTAGGTTGATCATTCATACATGCATCTTCATTGTGGTCACTTCGTAAATTTGCAATCACATCACAAAACTGTGCACTCAGGACATCCCATCGTGCAATCAAGGCAGAGAGGACCGCAGTGAATGGATTTTGATATTTTGGGCTTTGTTGGATCGAATGCTTCCAGTGCAGGAAACGATCATAATCAAAACTGGTAAGCCTTTCAGTGCATGCTGCATGCGGAAAAGTTGGTTCCCTTGTCAATTCCACATAGGCCTCAACACTTTGGGCTTGAAACTCGGCGTCATGCAAGCTATTGCAAAAAACTAACTGTGCACCGCCTGAGCTCACTGTTTGGGTGTAGATGATGGCAAAGCATCTTGCCCACCACCTGCAAATGGTTCCATTGCACGGGGTCGTTTCTTGTTCTTGTCGGTATTGTCTACACTGTCGTCTTCGATCCCCTGCGCTTGTCCTGTATTCACTCCTTTCGCTTCCATGCCAAGGGAGGCGGCACAACTCTGCAGAACATTCTGGAGGTGTTGTTGTGCTGTCTCTGCATCTTGGTCGTCGTCCAGTGTCAGATCTTCCGACTCGGCACTGATGGGAGTGATCGGTGGCATTGAGGCCAATGTCGCTGTGGTGGCTTTTGCCGAAAGTGTCTGAATCGCACTCCGTGCAAATTCTATGTCCGCTCTGGCTTTGGCCGCCACTTCCTGGAAGGAAGCCTGTTGCTGTCTGTACTCGTGCAATTGGGTTTCCCATGTTTTCGCAGCATCCGTGATATGCTTGGTCCAGCGTACACGGTGAGCTCTCCTGGCCTCTAATGTCTCCGTGAGGACTTTTTGGGCTTTGCCCAAAGATTTCGTTGCAGTGTGCAAATTTTTTGTTGTTGCCTTTGAGTTCTCTTTTTCTAATCTTTCCACATCCTTCTCCATCTTCTCGATGAGCTCCTTTGTCTCTGATGGTGCAGTGGAATTGTCTGGATATGCATTCTTCAATGCCTGTATCACTTCTCGTTTCTGTGCAACTGTCTCTATGATCTGCTGTGTCGTTGGTGATGTCCCCGATGGCAGCAGGGTAGACACTGCAGTGTCTTGGGTAGGCCATGGCGGAAGTTGCGAAGCAAGTGGGCTGAAAGGGGATGAGCTCAGTGGAGTGGTTCCGCTCGTTCCCTTGCTTTCTTTTCCACCCTTGACCTTTTTCTTCCCCTTGCCCTTGCCACGTTTGCCCATAGTGGCATGGGTTTGGGATTTGGCACTGTGACTGCTGTGAGTGCTCGATCTCGAATGGGATCTCGATGGTTGGTTGTCCCATTGCCATGAGGGATGCCGCTCTTCCCAAAATTGGGGCCAGTCCTCCCAACCATGGTCTTCGTTCTTTGTCTTGGTTCGGTATGGTGCTTTGACCCGCTGCTCCAATGCGCATAGCAAATCGCGCATTTTAATGCAGTCTTTTTGTTGATTCGTTGGCAATGGTTGCACTTCCAAGGCCAAATTTCGTCTGACATGATGATTTGTTTCTGGATACGATTGATCAAATGTTTGTCCCTGGAATGGTGAGCCGCAAGAGTGTGCAGCAGTCTCCGCAAAGCAGGTGGTGTCAAATGAATGAAACCCTTGCAATGTAAGAACCACGTTCTTCGTGCCGCTGCCCTTTGTCTGCGCTGTCTTCTGCGCAATGTGCCAGTCTGGAACAGAGTCGTTGATCAAATCGAAAATCACAATCAAAAGCAAAAATGCCAAAATAAATGAACACATAAATTGTCCAATGTAGTGCGTAGTTCAATACCAAAGCACCAGGGCGAAAACCAGTTGAGTGCAATGAATGTATCGCCAGCAGAACAAAGGTGGAAAATATAAAAAGTAGCTAGTACCAGGGTAAGAACCAGTTCAGTACTAAATATTGTCACCCGAAATGTAAATAATCCGGTGTGGGCCACCGCAGAGCCAGAAATAGAGCACAGGTTCTGGAAAATTGAAACCAATGAGCCGCAAATCTGTTCAATGCAAGGTGGAAGATGACGGTTGTAGGCCACCGCAGAGCCAGGAAATGCAATACAAAACCAATGTGAGACCAGTAAACCAGGAAAAACACCAGTGAAGGTCAAGACAGATAATGTATAGTTCCACGATCAGAGTTTTTAGGATGACCCCAAACCTAGAAAAGGCCAGCGATGCAGAAAGAAGTCCTTGGCGAAGAAATCGATCAGCAGATAGTATGGCCCGCGGGTAAACCACCCGCTAAGGATGCGCGGTTGACACAACGACAAGGGGGCAAGTCGGAGTTTGAACCGAGATCCTTAGGGTATATATATATATATATAATATATATATGATGATCATTGATCATGTCGTTTTGAGCTTCAGACTTTGGGCTTAAAAGGAACTTGAGGAACCACCACCCCACAGTAGTCCTGGCTGCACAGGGGATGGTCCGGCGGCTTGCGGGAGACTTTTGTGCTGCAAAGCATCGCAGTTTTGCCCATCGAGTGCCGAGGGATGCGGAGATTCGGGGAGAGCTGTCATGACCGGCATTTTCGATAGCTGGCATAGCTGGCATAGCTGGCTAATAGCTGTCATGGGGGACCCAGGCTTTCTTGTTGATTCGAAGGGCCTGAATCTGGTGTGCGGTTCTTGGGGGATTGTTCGCGTAGACCAGAGAAGTTCGACGCACGGGTGATTGATTTTGTTTTTTTTTGGATGTTTTTGGAACATGGCTGTGGATAGCCCCTGTGGGGTTGTGGGAACAGTGCCAATTCAGCTTTTACTGTGCAGGTGGCGTGATGCAGTGGCACCCGTGCTGGCCAAAGCGTATCTCCAACTCGCTTTGCCGAAAAGTGAGATGATTCTCAGTGCAAAGCGTCGACCCGAATGGACAGGGAGCCTCAGGCGACAGATCTGGCGTTGACGAAGTGCTTCAACGTCACTTTTTTTTTTGGTGACTTACCCTCTGGTAATTTAACATAGCTATTGAAAATGACCATTTATAGTGGATTTTCCCATTAAAAATGGTGATTTTCCATAGCTATGTTAGTTTACCAGAGGGTATTGTTCACTTGATTCTGGAAGAAATTTCACAGTTCAGGCCACAGGAGTCACATTTGAGATGTGGGTACGGTAGAGTCCTGGTTCATGCTCAGCCTTCAGGAGAAAATCAGAGACCGACTCTTGTGACAGCCTGTTACATGAAAGGCTGATTTTTTGTGCAGGTGGCTTGCAAAATATGCTGGTGTCACCGACTGGGAACTGAAATGGGGAAGCAGCTACCCTGCTGATGTTGGAACCTCGCTCTGCACTGCGCCCATTCCTGTTCTCAGCTGTTGGCATTTGCGAGATCTTACTTCTACATGGGAATAATATCAACACATGATTTGTCAATTTGTCTGGCCTCAGGGCCTGCGGGGATCAATTCGTTGCCAGCGTTCAGGATGTTTTGTTGATGGTCCTGCAGTGTCTGGTGGTGGATCAATCCGTGCCAAGAAAAGCACTTCCCTGGGAAAGAAGATGGAGAACAGTGAGGTGGATTCCAGTGCCTCGCAGAAGTTCCGACCTCTAGGGCACGGCAAAAATTCGATTCTGGTGGATGCGGAGGATGTAGAAGTGGGCGAGTTTCAAGTTTAGTGCATATGCATGCCCAACGTAAGCACGTAAGCTCAGCATTACATGCAGTATTCACTATTCAAATGCACCTGGAACATTCATTACATGCAGTATTCAGCATTCATCTTCAGTATTACATCCAGTATTCAATGGATTGTGATGAACATGCACCTGGAAATCCTGGAACATGAGATGTTTGATCAGCCCAGGTGATGGTGGGATTATTTCTGAAGGCACAGAAGATGACAACACCCGAGACACGGTTGACGAAGAAGCGGAGAATCGCAAATTGTGCCGAAGAATCGCCAGGCTGAGACCTGAGACCTGAGACATTCTCAGTGCCGAAGGGAAAAGATGTGCTGATTGGGACGACAGGAATCAACTAAACCAGGTGTCTTTTGAAAGGTTTGGAAACCAATTTGAGCAATGGTCTGGATTTGAGCACTTGGTCAACATGTTTCTGTCTTCGCCTCTTCGCCACCGAAGTTGGCTGCAGTGTCGGTTGAAACGGTGAAACCAGATTGGTTGCGTGAAAGAGCGATTGAGTATTGCAACATATTGCAACTCGGCCAGGAACAAAGGCGTAAAGTTCCAAGACGTTGATCCAGTCACGCGAAAGTGGCTGAAGCAGCCGGTGAGCGCAGTCTTCCGCTCCTTGCAGCAGCGAAGTTGCACTAAAAATCTTGGCAACATGTTTCCAGATCTGGAGCTTTCCGTTTTGAAAACTGGGGGTACCCCCAGTTTTCATCACATTTTGGTAGGATTTTCCATTATAAATTATAAACATTTATAAATAAACCATCCAGCGATTTTAATGGGGTACCCAAATTTATGGAAACCCCCAGATCTCTAGAGGAGTCGAGTGCTCAGAGTTCCACCCATTAGCTCCTCTTTTCAGGCAGACAGTGCAAGGCGCCGTGAGACGATTGGCAGATGATTTATACAGCGGGGAGGCGCCGGAGATGTGTCCATGGATGGGCATTCCATAGAGGTTCTTGGCGCTGAGATATGGGTATGGATCAATACCTATGAAAATACCATTTTTTGGGGGATGAACATCCATTTTAACCCAGCTATTTTGATGTGAACAGAAGGGGTACTATTGGTTTTGACACACTGCCGTATCATTGGCACGCATTTGTGCCCCAAGTTGAATAAAATTGTGTCTTTGATCCTCTCACTTTGCAATCGGCATAAAGATACTGCAATTGTTGTTTGGCACCTTGTAAGCAGTGTCTTTGTGCTGATTGCAAGGTGCATTTCATGTTGGAGCTCTTGCAGAACGCAGATGATTGTGATTTCGCAGAAAATGTGCTGCCAAGCCTCAAGGTCACTTTTGAGCCGCTTAGCAAAACAAACTGTGCTCCTTACCTTCATGGTTACCGAAATTGACCCCCCTTATACATATTGGGAACAAGTGCGAATTGGTGCTAGGTCGACAGTGTACCCCAATTGGCTTCATGGTACATGATTTTTTGCCAGTTTTGCTGTTGCTTGTTGACGTGCAGCGAGTCAACTGCGTTCTTTTCACCATATCTCAATTTATAATACTGGTACTCAAAGGACATAGATATATGATGATATATGGAATGCAAACATTCTCAATTCAAATCTGGCAAGTGTCCAGGACTGATCCAGAGAAGTTTGCCCAATGGACGACCTTCGAACCTGCAAAGCCGGCAGTTGCTTTCCTGATCCTCGTTTGACTAGCACATACTTGGACTGCTGGATTATTTTAAGGAAGTCTATTTCGGTGTTTTTCGCTGTTCTCATCTCCTGGTTGTGTGCGTTTTGAGAGGGGGTTGTGTCCTAGGATTGTTGAGCACAATGAAACCGGTTTTCGCCACTTGGCAGAACACAGTTGTTCAAGCAGTTCAGGCAACAAAATTTAATGTCCTGAGATGATGGCGCCCCTGTCAGTCTGAATTGTTGCTGAGTTTTCAACACCGACAATGTCACATGGAGTCACATGCCAAGTTTATCCATAGTTTATCCATAGCTTACCTTTGTTTTCAGTTCACAAGGCGATGTATTGAGGTCGTGAAAACTGATGGCATGTTTTGAGGCGACTTCAATCTGAAAGCTTTATGTGACATTGCGCAGTCGACAAAGGCAGGCAGTGCCCTGGCAGCACTGAGGTGCCATATGATTTTCAAAGCTTCTTGCGCTGTGGCCACTGAGGTGCCCGAAAGTTTATCGGAGCAAAAGGCATTGGCTTCAAATCGGTCTTCTGTGCAACTTCCACTCCCATTTTGCACTCTGGGCAGTACCATTGCCATTTCGACTCTGAGGAGCCAGCCGAAAAAGTCGACATGTCGTCTGCGCCTACGATCCCTTTTGCATGTTTTTACCAAGGTCTGTAGAATCATGTATGGTTGGAGCATTGTTTGCATGCTCATCATGCTCCAGGTTTCGTTTTGACTCAATGGTTGGCAGTTGCCATTTGCCAGTGATCTCAAGTGACCTTTTTTGGAGGCCTTGGATGGCCTTGGCTATTTGATCCCATTTCCGTTGCGGCGTCCACACGATTTTCAATTTGGCACACGGCTGGTTCTGCCTTTGTATGATCAAACCACTGTCGACAAGTGCCGACGAGTGGTAGAGGCTGGAGCTTGAGGATGAGGGTCAAGGGCCTTCAAACCAATTCTCACTCTCTACATGTATAGATAGTAATGCCGTTTTATCCGGTACATCAACTTTGTCAGATATCTCTTTCGGTGCCTATTTACATGTAGCTTCACTCAGCGTATTTGCCCAAATCTGGAAGTGGAAAAAACGTTGCCAAGGCCAGGGCCAACCTGCCTTCCCATGGCCACGCCAGGATTTGAGACCTGAACTTTTGCTCTTCCTCAGGAAGCTGGACAAGATCACCATCATGGAAACTTGGGCGTTACGAATCGGCCATCCAGGCCATATGTTTCCGCTGCCTCTGCGTCATCCTAAGGGCAAGAAAAATCCATGAGAAACAATGGTGAAACATGGTGAAACAACACCTGAGATAACTCTTCGAATTGCGCTGACCCAGGGGAACACCCTGTGCAAAGTGCGCCAAGGATCAGGTGCACAGTATACAGAAAGAGATCCAAAAGACCAATTATGACGCTTGGCTGCACGTCCAAGCAATGCAGCAAACGCAGTTTCACACTCAAGCAATGGTCTAAGCTACTTCAGCTTCAGTTCCCAAATTTTGCCTTTTCAGTTGCTGTTTTTCTGTGTTCTCAGTTTTCTACTGCATTTCTGCATTTCATTTGCCTTTTTAGAGGTCACACGCATCACCGACTTTAAAGTGCACATCATTTCTCCTGCCATAACTGTTTTCGTATGCTTTTGTATGCTTTGTGTGTTCAGATGTTCCGCAAGTCGCATGGCTGAAAGCAACAGAACTTCAGGATGAGACTGGCGAAGTTGTAAAGTTACAAACATCAGTCAAAACAACGTCGCCTGGCAATCTCTGCGAGGACATGAGTATTAGTAGATCAAATGTTGTGCATTTCCGTGGGTGACTCCGTGTTTTGCAGGTGATACATTTTTTGTGGGTAGTGCTATTACTCTTGATAATCTCTTGGTACAACATGCTGGGGATGTTGTGATGAATGGTAATTGCTTGAGTGTAGATGCTAATACTGTAATAGCCTGGTGAGTTTCAACAGATAGTAGACTTAGCAGACATACGCATTCTGTTTTATCTGTTTTATTGTCATAGCACATGTCTTAGCATGGCTTGGCATGTCAGTTTCCCTGCCAGGAGACTTCCCAAGTCCTATGGCGGGCACCTTGACAGTTTTTTTTGTCAGATCGGATCTCCCCTTTTCGAATCGTTTTTGCGCAGTAGCGGAATCGCAGTGAACCGAACTGTTAGTAACTTTTTGAGGTTCGCAAAACAGTTCGCAAAACAGTTCGCAACACATTTCGCAAAGATGATGAGGATAGTAAACATATGTAAACATATGTAAACATAACATCAATTGATGTAGCAATGATAATGGGAAAATCTCTTTGCAAACTCGGATCTTCGATGTTCCACAGATTCCACAGACTCGCTTCAGTAGAGGAAAAAAACCCGAAAACCCTACTTTTGACACTGCAGAATCACTGGTTCCAAAGAAACTTTCGGCGTGTTGTCTTGGTTCTACTTGACTTTTGAAGTTTGCTTCTATTCACTTGTTTCCAGACTTAACTTGACTTAACAAGCTGCTAAGGTCCATCGTCATTCGGTGCCGTTGCCAATGCCATCCATGCCATCCATGTTGCGGGATGCCCAAAACGTTGAATTGCAGATCGCATTCCCCCGAACAACTTCAAAGCAACTGCACCATCTGGAACAACTTCCAGCTTTTGCTTGGCTGCCTTTGAGATCCTACGGCTTTAGATTCATCCTTCAAGCTGATTGGGCAGTACCTTCTTCGCGAGAAGCGATCTTGGCTGAGAACCCGATGAATCAATGCCTTCGTGCTGCACTTCCGGATGCATTCTGTCACTCGGTCCTTCAACCTTTGCACTGACAGGTTTTTGACTGCAGGATTGGAGAGTCGCATTTGCCAATTTCACAGGTCGATTTTGCTAAGAATCCAACGATTTTCAGAAGGGCCGAAGGGCCCGTAGAATGCCATAGAAGCACAGCTGTTCAGGACATGTTCACGCAGCGATTGTTTCTATGAGGTGACCTGATTGAAGGTCTGGCAAACCGTGCGCTGGCAAGTTCCGATGAAGCAGAGCGAGAGCCTTCGTTTCAAAAAAATCTGACATGATTTATGGCGGTGTGGATATTTTGGAGTCATGGACCTCTGGAGTTCTCAAGTGTCAATCGTATCGGGATGTCAATCGAATGGGCTAGCGCCCTGGTGCCGCCGACTCCCCCTATTTGGGGACTCCTGTATATGGCTCTGAAGGGAGGAGCGTGGGTCCGCCGTTGTGCGCCCGGGGCGCCCCGTGCATGGGGGAGCCGCGGGATCAGGAGGCGTAGCGGACCGAGGTTACAGGAGGGCGTGGTGGAAGCTGCCGCGAGGGATTCGGAGCATTTTAAGGGTTTTTTTAAAGGTTTTAAGGGTTTTAAGCGTTTAAAGGCTGGCAAACGGCAGGCTTGAACGCCCTAACAACAGAGTGCTATGTGCAGGCAAACAGCAGGCTGCAAGCTATGCAGGCAAACGGCAGGCTGCAACACTGGAACAGGAGAGGCTTACAGC
>Ga0126342_10001959_pt1 | contig 30848 bp, 29 predicted proteins | sample Cyp1metagenome_FD_92528 | JGI IMG/M metagenome (GOLD analysis project Ga0126342, IMG submission 92528) | Coral microbial communities from Lord Howe Island, Old Settlement Bay, Australia - Cyphastrea 1 metagenome | ecosystem: Host-associated > Invertebrates > Cnidaria > Coral ...
ATGCCAGAATATATGTCAGATAGGATGTCAGAATATACTAAATATATGTCCAAATATACGTCCTGACATGTCATGGTGGGGATCACACGAAGTAGAGTAATTGTTTTGAAAGTGAATCCAAAGGATAATCTTGGTTTATTCCAGGAAATTCAACTTAAACGATGAGTTGGAACCTATGACCCAAGGAGGGGATGAAGCTCCAAAAATCATTTTTTGGCTTCTGCTCCAGGCTTCAGGGACTTACAGATTGGTACACGATTCAAAAATATCGCGTTCTACATCTTAAAGGATCTAAAAGGATTAACATGGATTAACTATCACTACCTATCACTCATTTCAATAACCCATAGGATCCATGGTGCTGGTATATATGCTAACATGACTGGGGTATATTGATGGGATCCATGTTACCATATATAGCAGCACCATGGATCCTATGGGTAATGGAATATAACATAATACAACCATTTAAAATCATGTAAAGCTATACCCCGAGCCTTCTCCAGATGCAGGGTTTTAAAAGAGACACTGAACCGTCAGAACCGGGCACAAAAGCTCCGTCGGACTCGGATCCGTGGGTTTGTTCACCTCGGGTTTCCAACCCACTGAACTATGATTAGCTGAGGTAAAATGTTTACAATTAGCTAAGGTAAATGTGAGATTTACTTGGGATATGTTTACTGATGAACTATGATTATCTATGATGAGTTTGATGGGAAATTTCACTTTTATAACTGGAATGTTTAGGGATTTCTTCTCGAATTTGTAGATGCTTTACATGATATCGACCTGTTTTTTCATGGAGCCAATCTGGCGGATCGGCCTGGCAGAAGTTGGAGGATCATTTGCCTCGACTAAGCTTCACGACAACGGTCGAAATGGTAGGTGTATGGGCTTGGTGGACACCACAGCCCAGGAGGAAACCGGTGCTCAGATGGCCACCACAACTGGTTGGTGGTTTGGAACATTTTTCCATATTTTGGGAATGTCATCCCAACTGACTTTCATATTTTTCAAGATGGTTAAAACCACCAACCAGATGTCAATGGACCAATCTTTCATGTGACGGCTGCATGCGATGCAGTAGACATCCCCGATGATCAGAGCGACCGAAATATGTGGAGGCAGTTTTTTCACCCTGAGTACAGGCTCAGCTTGCGTTCATGATGACGTAGTCTTAAAAACAATAAATAAATACCTAATTAATAATCATAAGAAGAAAAATAATAATATGTTTGCATGTGTTGCAAGTTGCAAGCCTCCCATTCATTACGATGCGCTGCTTGACATCCTCATAAACCATCTGCAACAGTCAGAGACCAACTGTCAGCCAACTAGGACATCCCAAATTGCGCTGTGTGAGCCCTTGACGCAAGGCACATCTTGACACCGGTTCATTATTAGTTAATGCCGTAAATCCATGTAAATCCAACAAGAAACCATCCCCAAGTATCCCAAAGTAAACACAATATAAAACCACGTTGCGTTTGGGATTCATATGGTGGGTCCCCCCATCCCTGGCCGCGAAAAAAAACATGGCTTTTCAAGGGTCACCCCGCATCAATTGTGCGATGGTCCCTGAGCTTGAGGTACCCCTATGGTTTTGTTTGAAAATAGGGCGCCCTCAAAATTTCATCTGGTTGGTGGTTTGGAACATTTTTTATTTTCCCCAATAGTTGGGATGATGATCCAATCTGACTAATATTTTTCAGAGGGGTTGAAACCACCAACCAGTGATTGGATATGATCTGGTTGGTGGTTTGGAATAATAATCCCAACATATCCCAACTGACGAACTCATATTTTTCAGAGGGGTAGGTATACCACCAACCAGTGATTGATCATCAACCTTCCCCATTTACAGTGCCATTTAACTTCGGGGTATCCCCCATGTTTGGACAAAACTATATACAGTAGGTATTCTGGATACAAAGGGGCACCAGCTACGAAAAACGCAGGTGTTGAGAGATAGTGCTGTTGTGGTCATGGGACACTTGGTGACGTTGGTGACGGCTTGTGGGATCCTGTTGGAGACGATATTTAGATCCATGGGAATGAATGATGTGGTAAATCTCATGCCAAAGATGTTTTAGTATTGGGATTCCTGCATTAGAAGATAACTATTAATATTAACTTACATAATCCTACATAATATATATATATATATTATTATGTATATACACACGTATTATGTATAAATATCTTTGATGGGGCCTGAACAGATGCGCCCAAACACAGAAGTACAATCTTTGGATAGGGTTGAACAGATGTGCCCAGGCGCAGAACACAGGGGTTTGGACATGAAAAGAAGAACGGGTTTTCTCCATTCTGCAGGCATTAAACATCAATGATGCTTGAGCATAGTTAAGCCCCTCGCCAAGGTGATATTTGTATACATGAACATATATATATAGAATGAATATATAGAGAATATATAGTGTGTGTATATATATATATATTAATATAATTCATTATAATGATTTATATATATACATAGAATATATAGAGAATATATACAGTAAAGTATATAAGTATATATATATACATACAGTAGTGTATATATATACATAAGAACAAACATGAGGAACACTGTATGGACAGATGTGTTTGTGGGAAATCGATGCAGAAACTAAGGATGCCAGCCGGGCAAGGCCGAATGGGCGGCGCAGCCCTTCGTCTCCAGGGGCTACGAGGCACGAAGGAGGGAAGATGGGCATGGCCAAGAATAGTGGGGTTAAATAGTTTTACCCCATGGATACTATATATATGTATAGATGTTATATGTGTACATATATATATGTAAATATAGCTGTATCTATCAAAAAGCATAGTGAGCCTCAACTATCTATTCACACCCAATAATGAACCCAAAAACCGACAAATTGATACAAACTGTATCATTAGTTGATGGTATATAACCCAGTGTTAATGGGTTAATGTTGCCAAACATAAAGCCCATAATAAACCTCCCATTTGGCGATTGTTGGAACCCAAGCCATTTATGGTAAAATTGAGATTGATCATTGTGTTTGGGCTTACCACATTAACCAGGAAAGACGGGGAAGTCCAACAAAAATTATGATTTTTTTTGGATAATCAGGATGATAGGATTGGATGGTGTTACCCTTACACGTTGACTCAAACATAGTATTCTCATCTATTTCAACCCTATCTGGGATGATGATCTCAACTGAGTTTTGCTTTTTTTGGGGGGGAAAAATTCTCAGCAAATTTAACATGGCAATGAAACAAAGCAACTCGTTCAATGCAACTATATGGGAGAATCATGGAACTCAATGGATGTTTCATCGACAGTGAATCTTATGCACTGCAAAACCCAGTGAGAAAGTGACTATCCAGTGGTCAGGAAGGATTGTCAGGAGTCATCGATATCCAATTTGTACAACCAACCAACATTTTGTTGGTGTAAGCCATCCACTAGTTTGTTTTATTCGAGGAGCAAAAGCGGCATCCAGTTATGAACAACAGAACTTGTTTTGAAAGTTTACAAGTTTACAGTATCTATATATAGGACAACACATAAGCTGTGTTTTTAACACTACAACACATGGGAACTTTGAGTGCCAAAAATGACGTATTTAACCAACGAAAGTGGGGAGATAAGCACCACTCTCACCTACGCCTAAGACCTTCATCAAGTGATGCTGGTGGATCTGTGATGATGGATCATTGGTGGTGGACACAGACTACCCGGCCTGGTAAACATACAAAAAACGATGGAAAATCACCATGCTATTAATGGGTAAATCCACTATAAATGGGCCATTTTCAACAGCTATGTAAACGTTTACCAGAGGGTACCTCAAGAGACACCAAAATGATGGCAGTGAGGGAAACTGCCATTGAAGATCTCTACAACAGTTTGGTTCGCCTGACAAAGTTCTGCATCATTGTGATGGGCACCAACACGTATAGTTTCATGTTTACCATGTGCGGTAAATGTGGAGGTGGTACAATCATCTACTCAATGGGTTTAGTTTAGCACATGCTGCTAACCGCTTCAACGTACCTCCAGCGGCCAGCATCTTCATGTTCTTCCGATGATTCCATTAGGAGATATCATGAGATATTTGCACGTTGTGGCAGATGTGGCAGTGGCTGCTGTATGTTAAAGCTTTGCCTTGCCAACTACTGAATCATCATTATCGTTATGTTAAATTTGTCCTGCTAGATTTTAAGGAACCAACCCAATTTGAGCCATCTACCAATCATAGACAGGTCCTCGTTTTTGTGAGCCATAAGATGTTCACGCACTTCCATGTTGATTGGCCATGTGCCTATTTTGCATTGCTTAAGGTCAAGTTAATTTTATATGAAATTATGTGTGCTATTGACACAGATTGACACCGGAAAAGTGGATGTTTGAATATGAACAGGACAAACAAATGATACATTTTGCGGGTCACTGACCTTGTTTTTGATTTGAGTGATTTGGGGCACTTGATGTCAGTATGAGTCAACGATCTTGAATCAGGCCCTCTAAAGGTATGGTGTATTCGGGAGCGAGATATGTGTGTTATGACCTTTATTTCATGAGAGTACATTGACTTCGAGGTCCGAAACTCCTAAAGTGGTGGTTCTAGAGCGGCTCTTCAGAGTGAACCATTCGATTCAGATACTAATATATACATATCATATTATATATATACCCTCTGGTTATGACTAACATAGCCATGGTATAGATGGCCCATAGAAATAGATGGTTTACCGTTCTTAAAAATGGGTGGATTTTCCATGGCAAACTGTTAGTCATAACCCGAGGGTATATATTCACATAGATGTTATTTCAATCTATTGCTACAGTCAATGGATTGGTTTAAGGGAAAAATTTAACCGGAAACCATAGATTTTCCCATTAAATATAGGGCTTAAACCAGTAAATTTTCCCTTAATCCAATCCATTGATACAGGTATGTACTGGCTATGTCATAGGTAGATGGACAACAGTTGGATGTTCGGCAACATGCTTCACATTCCATGTCTGTTGCTCACTCTGTGTTGAACCCTTCCACTTGTTGTTGCCTGACATCCTCAAGCATGATGTATTAAATAACGTAGAACAAGCACTAAATTGAAACATTCTATAATAAAGCACCCATAAATTTGTTATTAAGACTTTATAAAGACTTGGTGGTAGAATTATAATTCACATTAAGACTTTCTGTCCTTGACAAGCCATGTTGTTTTTCATAAATCCCTCTGAAGGGCCATGGAGTTGATCACCCATTCTCCCCATTTATCCTGTTTTTAAAAAGCCCAGGTTCATTTAGCGAAATAAAGGCCAGTTATATCGCATATTGATCATTGATAAATAAGGCACTATTGATCTTTATGCGAATCATTGATGATCATTTATATCTCATATTAGATCTTATTATATATCAATGATCATCAATGATCCCCATAAAGATCAATCTTGGCCCAGTCGCCAGTCGCCTGCTGGCGATTCGCACGCGGCCCGCGAATCCAGGCGTTGGAACTTCAAGCGGAATGCGCTGTCCTGCGATGGACACAAATGGCGGTCGCGGTGGTAAGGGGGATCCCCAATGACAACATTTTCCACCCAGGAATGATGCGTTGAATCATGTCTTATATGAATATATAGTAAACTTAGCAAACCTTAAATAGATAGAAACATAATGTATCAATATTTGAATGGGATATTGTTTATATGTTGTTTTGAGGGTTATGCAATAGATACATATGGTTTGCTTCATCTTCGCATTCTTGACTGCGCACAGATTGGACAGATTCCATTGTTGCAACACGTTTATCTTTTAAAAGACATGAGTTTCTCTGCCGTTTGCGAGATCAAATCGCTCTGGGTTTTACGTGTTTTTACGTGCTGCCACATATCGAGTGGCTCTGGTGTCGGATGTTTGAGCTCTACAGTGACCTCATGTTGCTGCTTGAAGATCTATGACCGAAACTCAGCAGAAATAACCCCCATCGGGATGAGGATCTCTTCAGATCTCTACAGTTGTGGCCATGGCTTTTTTTTGTTATAACTGGTTATTTCTATGGGATAACAAACAATCTATAAATGGGTTTTCGTTACTGGATTAACTGGTATATAAAGGGTCATATCTCTAGCCCATCTTAATTGTGGTTACTTAACCAGACACCTCAGAGATGGATCAGGGAGCCATGCCCCCATCAATGGACCTGGTATCTCTCCATTTTGAGGAACCAATGGTACCAGCTTGGGATGTGGGATGGGATGCTCAACTCACCCCAAACTCGCTTCCTGGCTGGTCGAGTTCAGGGTGGCTAAAAAAACACCAGAAAATTGGGTCCGTTACCATCCCATCCCAGTGTCGGATGGTGTCGGATGTCTCAAAATCCCGGTGGAATATTTCGCATAATTTTTTTCTGCTTGGTGGTTTGGAACATTTGTTTCCATTCAGTTGGGAATTTCATCATCCCAACTGACTTTCACTCCATCATTTTTCAGAGGGGTAGGTATACCACCAATTAGGATCTGGGAGTGGAAGTGATTTGTTTGTCACCTTACCATTACATCGATGCAAAAAGGGACGGGACATCACCCCCAAATACGTGAATTGATTCCCCTCGAAGAAGGTTCCTACCACCTTTGGTATCCTGTGGTGGCATATCATAGCCACAAGGGGAAGACATTGGTCCCTGATCCACTCCGCAACTCCCTGGCCCAGTCTGGCTCAGTCTATCTATACCATGTATATAATGTTCTGCTCTCATCTTATTTCATCTAATGAGATCTATATATATATAAATTGAAGCCAATCCAAGTCTAAATGGGATCCAATATCCAACTTCATCATTTTTTGTTCATATGTGTATGATCGATTCTAATCTAGTGTGATCTGCCTGTGAATCTATCTATAAGTTATGATTATATCCACAAGTTATATATATATATATCGCATATGTATACATATTCTGGTAGGTGGGTTCAAACATTTTTTTTTCGATATATTGGGAATAATCATCCCAACTGACTTTCATATTTTTCAGAGGGGTCGGTATAGCACCAATCAGATTATTATTAGCCATCATTAACCATATAACAACCATATACTAACCATATATTAACCGTATATTAACCATATACTAACCATATATTAACCGTATATTAACCATATACTAACCATATATTAACCGTATATTAACCATATAAGAACCATTATTGACAATTCTTCGCCATGGAAATCCCTATGGAAATCCTGTTTGGTCCCCAGGAGACGCTGCGGTGCACCAGATCTTGTCGGAGACCACGGATCCGGACGGTCCCTCATTCCTGGCGCGGCTCTGTTGGTGCCAATGTGCACCGATCCCCAGGCCGAATCGACGCCATGGGATCCCAAAAAATGGTGCTGTTGATGGTGTGAAAAGCCTCCAGTAACTAAGAGTTTGCGAACTAGAATATGGACCATAAATATATCCATTTATGGAATATGGACAATTTAGACCAATTTAACTATATGGAATATATAACTATATAATATGGACCATTGATGAATTACCTACGTTCGAATGGTGATTTTCCAGTTCGCGAACTGTTAGTCATTACGAGAGGGTCGAATGGAAAGTCCGATTGAAAATCCGATGAGAATTCTCGGGTTGTCGCCTCAGATTTTAGGAAACCACATGTTTTTCAGTGAACGAATTAGACACAACTACTGAAATCCACTGACTGGTTGGTGGTTTCAAACATGTTTTATTTTCCATAATATATGGGATAATCCTTCCAATTGACTAATACTTTTCAAGATGTTTTAAACCAGATGTTGCCATGATTTTGTGGGTCGTTCTAGTTGTCGAAACCATGAGACGGACAGCTATTGATGCTATTGAACCAAACCCTGAAGAGGACGTCGAACAAACCAATGATCCCCAGATTCACAGGAAAGATGCGGGGATTAAGGACATTGAAGCCATTAGCACCTCGGACATCGGCGCCGATTCCTATGTTTTCACCTGGCACCGGTGGTCCCAACTGGATCCAACTGGGAATCCAACTGGGAATCCTCTACCAACACATATCCGAGTGTTCGTTGGTTGCTCCAAGCTATGGTTTGCTGCTACCCTCTGGAGAGAAAAAACTCCCTTATAGATGATAGATGGCTATGGATCAATACCTATACATACGATTTTTAGGGGGATGAACATCCATTTACCAGCTATTTTGATGTTCACCAGGGTTACAAGGTTTTGACACACTGCCATATGAGGATGGGACATTCCACCTATCAATTCTCTGGATGTCTCTAAAAGTTGGGTACCGGGGTACCCAATATCACTATTGGTTTCTCAACATGTCCAATATATCCCTAACTGCGGTCAATAATTCTATGATTCGGGAAGCCCACCAATCTTGCATCCATATTTAGGATTGAATCCTGATATATCCTGATTCTTCCATGAATTTGATGGTTACATCATGTTACATCACCATTACTTATAGTTTGCTGCTTCAATCACCGTTTATCTATCATTTATCTATCACCATGAACTATGGTTTATAGGTGATATATCTATAGTTTTCATGGGATTATAAACCAACAAACATCACTGGGGGGCACCACCTTGCATGAACGTGTTCGCATGGTTAAATCACCAGTTTCAATCGCGTGTTGAAAATGAAAATCGATGTCAAAGCCAAGGTGCGTTCGCGGGCGTGACCTTGCAGCCCCTTGGTTGATGATTTCTTCGGGGGTTATACTAATCAATATAATATAATATAATGTAATATAATATATAATATATAATATAATATAATGTAATGTAATGTAGTATAATATAATATAATATAATGTAATGTAATGTAATGTAATGTAATTGATTTAATATAATATAATATGATATAATATAATATAATATATACATATGTTGTATGTGCATATATATATATGGTACGATCAGAAATCTTAAATGCCAAAATGGTGATACTTCACCTTTCTGCATTTTTTTTTGTAGTTTACCCTGCTCTAGACTCTATCCATATATATATATGCTTGCCTGCACAGATGGAGGTTTCTTGAACATTCCGATAGACATATTGTATTGGTCAGTTTGCAGGTGGAGACACGTCGCAGGAACGCGGCTAGATAACCAGCTATGCTGGAACAAGTTTGATTGAAGAGAATGCTTTTGGGATTTAGCATTACCATGGTTGTCGTAAGACTGGACTTAACGAGGAATGATATTTAGTTTTATGGGTTTGAATGCCATGTTCGTTAGCACTTCATCTTGCCATTTTACATGTGTGCAGTTTGGTGAGAAACGAAGAAAAAACGGAAGAAAGGGGCTACATCACATGTTTTTTTGTGGCAAACACAAAAGCCAGCCATACAAGATTTCAGCATTTGGAGGTTTATACATAAACCTCAAAGGCATGTGGTTTTACATTCTAAAAGAAGTGATGCTATTATAAGTGATATTATATAAGTGATATATAAAAAGTAACCCATTATATAACCATTATATACCATGATGTTTTTTTTTGAGTGATACTACTACAGCGTTACCGTGTTATGGCACAGTTTTTACGGCATCGCTGCTTGCGGGGTGGGACCAATCTTAATTTGTGTTAATTCATAATTCATTAATGTGGTTAAATCAATGTCATCAACCACTCATTTGGGAATGGTAAGTTTATACCACCTATAAAAATGGTGATGACTGGGGGATAGTTTATATTATTGTTTTAACCACATTACTATTCTCTTGGGGGTTGAGAATGGTTTTCCAGTCATTCCACGGCGGAAATGTCATCAGGTCCGGGAGCCATGCCACTGCTGGATCGCTGGAAACGCTTCGCTGGGGTGATTACGATGCTGCTCGTCGCAGTCGCAGTAAGGCATCAGGTGGGGATAGAATTCTGAATCTCAACACGTGGAACAAGACTAAAGAGTCCAGTTGCCCTTTTTAGTACCCTCTGGTAAACTAACATAGCTATTGAAAATGGCCCATTTATAGTTGATTTACCTATCAAAGATGGTGACTTTCCATAGCTATGTTAGTTTACCAGAGGGTAGTTGTTTTTTTGAAAAGCCGCGGTAGTCGAAGCATACTCCCGCGTTCAGTATTTGTTGAGTGTTCCACGTCAGATTTTGGGGATCGTGGAAGACGATGCACAAATGCGTGGCCTCACATGTGACCCGGTTGAGGTCATTCCTACAGATGGGACCTGTCATTCTTGGTGAACCTTCACCACGCCCTGGTTTTCTATTTCTGGAGGTATTCAACTTTGACCAACACCCAATTGTTCTCTCTGTGTGAATTATTCGAAGACAACAAAGCCCTACTAGGACAATCAATGTGGGAACCGAGAGCCAATTTTGTTTATTCTTTCAGGTTGCTGAAATGTAATCATGGAGCCTGACAGTTAACTCTTGAATATTGCTACATAAACACATGGGTGTGTATGAAAATTGGGTATAGCCCCACTTTGGGAAAAGTGATGGTAACAACTGTGAAAGTCCCTTGTGTTGATAGGGAAATCCGCAACAAATCAGGGACCGGGATGAGTCATGATTGAGTAGCAGATAGTGGACTAGCAAAATCACCACCATTATTTTGGGATGATCCATCCTTTTTGAATGGCTACCCTCTGGTAAACAGTCTATAACATAGCCATGTTTTTTTCATAAGTAAAACATCTACAAACGGGTAAATGTCCAGTGGCTATGCCATTACCAAAGGTAAAAGCCAACCTTTGGTGGTCAACATTAAATGTTGTTTGTTGGGAATCTATGACGGTTCAAGCCGCATCCAAAAAGTCCATCTCCCATGTTTGATAGTGACAGCCATCATGAAAGCCCAAAATACTGTGACAGTGGCTTTTTCCGACTAAACAATACAACATTATAGATCCCATCTAAGAAACGCACCATCTTGGTAAATTGTCCCATTTGGGTGTCTAAAACCCACCTTTGGGGCCCAAGGAAACATCCAGTTTGCAGGTCCAAAAGCCCAAGATTTCGCTACTGGCCATACAGTCATGGGGATGAGCTGATGAAAGAAACGCATCTAAGTTCACCAAACATCTGATGATCTGATGGACTGTGATTATCCCCAATCTATTGGATCCATTGGATAGTATAATCCCCACCTAATCATCAACATTTCACGGTGAATTGTAGTCTCAGGCGGCCACAAGGACCTTAAGAACCACTGGCTTCGGAGGATGGAGCCTGGTCATTTTAAGGGTGGACCGAATTTGGGGGATTTGGGGATCACATGGTGATTTTTTGCCCAGCAAATATGGAGATTTGATATGATTTGATGGGATTTATATATATTTTTAATGGATTAGAGTCATTAGAGTGTGGATCAAATTGGCAAATACTCGTATGTAGATATTTGGGAATATCAAGCACCAACAATTATATAACACATATATGGGAATGATTTATGTGAATAATCATGGGTATGATATAGCACCCCCTCCAAAAAAAGTACAGCCTGACTAAAATCGTGGGAAAAATGTTGTCTATCCAACTTGATGTGAAAAGTGTTGTCTATCCAACTTTTTTTCCTAAGTACTAGATATGGTTTTGTTTTTTCATGAGGACGCAGTGGGAATTAAAAAACAACTTGTTATGATATTTTGTGTTACCATCTGGTTATTTGTTACAGTTTGCCATGGTAAATCCAGCCATTTTTAAGAACGGTAAACCATCTATTTCGATTAGGGCCATCGTAATAACCATGGCGAACTGTAACAGTCATAAGCAGTTTGTGTTAGCCCGAAAATTGGGAATACCCCAAAACTGCCATTTTTTCGAAGGGATCCAATGATGTTCAGCCATAGGATGGGTTGTGGAGGAAGGCGCCACGTTGACATCGCTCGAAAAATGTTTCACAACGGAGCCCCCGGCTTCAAGATCCATGGTTTACCGTAGGGTTGTAACTGAGATAACATCCTTTTCCGTTAGGCTATTTTACAGATGCGCCTCCTGGTAGATGAACCACATTGACTCAAAACATCAAACATACAACAGGCGGAAGCAAGCATCAAACATGATGATTTAAGTGGTTAAGAACAAGATCGAACAACCTACAATACCCCCATGGTGCTGAACTCCCTATGTCAATGATCGACAATTTAGGTGTCCGGTCACCGGTCTTTGACATGTGTAATTCAGAATCAACTATTAAACTATTGGAAAACGGGAAAAGACATAGGCGGCCATCGCAGAAGAAAACATGTGTGCCTCAAACATATATGCCATGGTCAAAAGACATGTTAAACGGGAAGGTAGTTAATCCCGTGATGGGTTACTACACCACATGCCATGTTTTGAACATGGCACATATGGAATTCCTTGGAAGTCCCTGGAATATTTTCTCTTTGAGTGGCCCCAGCGCCAAGCACGAACGTTCCATCACCTCATCCTCAAGCCACGCAGATTTAAGAAGAAAAAGAAATGGCCATGCAGTTAGGATATGGATCAATACCTGTAAATGCCATGAAATACAATCTGCTTGGTGGTGACTGGAACATGGGACCATTCATGCCATGTTGGTAGCCTCTGGTAAACGTTAACATAAAAAACTGATGGGAAAGATCCATGGAAAATATGGGAAAATCATGGAAAATCCACTATTTCGACTGGGCCATGGCTTCAATAGCTATGTAAACGTTTACCAGAGGGTTTCAACTTGGTCTACCCCAAGTTGTCTCAAACTGGAACGTTCTCTGCGCCGAGGTACCAGCCCTACAACACTGGAACTTGGACTGAGCCAATTAATCCCATTTGGTGTTTCTTGCTCACCCTTGGGCGTATTGGTATCTTGGCGTCGAAAACTTGATCCTGCTGGCTTTGAAAAGCTTTGAAACTACGGGGAACCTTCTCCTGATGATTTGGATAGAGAGGGATGCATTTCATGGCTGTTTTTCGTCTATAGTTCAATCATGTTCAAGCTGAATTGTCAAGAAATGTCATGTTTTACCAGTCAGAACAGTCATAGAGATCAATCGATCGAAGGACGAACAGCAAAGTTATTTAATGTGGGTAAAACAATTTCATGAACCATCCCCCAGTCATCACCATTTTTATAGGTGGTACAGTATAAACTTACCATTCCCAGTCATGGGTGGTAAAAATGACATTGTTTTACCCACATCAATAACCATCATCAATCATTATTATTGTTCATTATTATCCATTATTAACCATTATTCATCAATATTAACCATGGGTGTTTTTCTGTTTGATGCTCACAGATGGAGGTTTCCATAGTCAGACGTACCCCATGGCCCCATGGAAGCCTCAAGCGGCTCAAGCGTTGATTGACTCCTTGTGTAGGTGAATCTAATCGTCCTAGGGAAGCAACATTTGTCACAATCAATGGGGATTGGTTTAGGTTTTTTTTTGCAGGAAAACTCAATATTTAATGGGAACATCTATGGTTTCTGGTTAAGATTTTCCCTTAAACCAATCCATTGAAGCAAGCTAGGATTTACACATTGTTTCAAGTTAACTTACTGGATTATCCAGACAGCTGCTCTGACATGTCAAGATTTGACACCCAAATTTAAGGCGATGCTCTACATGCTTGAAACCATGTAGGGGGCAAAACCAACGTTTCACTTATATACCAATTTTGATCAACGAATTGTCATTTCCATATTTCTTTGTAAACATCACTCTTATTGGCGTCTAGTTGCATGTGCCGTATTTGTTCATTGTTGCTGGAGTTTACCAATAGCCCGCAATTGATAAATTGATATGTGTGTTCCAATGTTTAAAACCAACGGCACATATGAATTAGCAAACTAAATTGCTACAATCCGTTTCCCGTAGTCATTGTTTATTGATCAGATTTTCCCATAATTCATCATATTGATAGCAAATGTTCCATCATTCATTTCCTATATTCATGGTTATAATTATTAATGTATATATATATCATGTGACTTCCGTTGTTCAAAACCCACGTTTGTTTTCCATTGCACATATGGATGCATATGGCACGTGCCAAGCCGGAAATGTCTGAGGCAATGCCACGTACGAGTTGCTCAGCTATTCTGGTTTATGGATGTTTATGGCATGTGAATCTCAGCTATTGAAACAAGATCTTGTAATACCAGAAGGCTAGACAAACAGAAAGGTGTGGCCTCAGCGTCAAACCCGGTGAGGGCCTGAGATTTCAACGGTCAAACCAGTATTTATCGGTATCAGTCATATAGGCCATATAGAGTGTTTTTTTGCAACTGGGTACACATGGTATATAGATGTATATAGAGTGATTGTGATTCTACTAATCATAGTCTATAACATTCTACAATCATAGTTGCTAAAGTGCTATGAAAAGTGGCTGCACCCATGCGAACACAACCAATAGTTGTGATGTTGTGATGGCATGTTGTGAGGTTCAAATTTTCGGAGGATTTCCAGCGTGCAGACATCATTGGCCGCGGAAACCTCCTGGTCTTTTGCTGTTGCTGCCTCTCAGCTGCTTCAGACCACACTCCACCGCGAACGGAATCGGGTCCGTTGTTCGGACCGTCAAGTCGTAAGCCGTCGTAAGCCATCCCATTTTGGGCTAATTCCCAAGGGTCTCCATGGCTAATGCCCAGGCTGCCCCTGCATTCCGCCATGGTTTTCACTGCCGGAGTGTTGCTCGGCGTCGCGGCGTCCCGAAATGGGAACTGGAGATCGTTTCTGGTGCTTTGGAACATGACTGGATGATTTTTCCATTGTGAATATATTGGGAATTTCATCATCCCAACTGACTTTCACTCCATCATTTTTCAGAGGGGTAGGTCAACCACCAAGCAGATTTATTTCAGAAATGGTACTTGTTCTTATTTTTGTGGCGTAGGATTTTGGATGATTTTGGTACATGTTTGGAAGATGAAATAAACATCAGAAAGCATGGTAACTTGTTGGTGTACATTGACCGTTTCATTTTGGGTTTTTCCTTTGAGAAACGATTCGTCCAAAAAAAAACATCGTTTGAACATATCATACATCGTTTGTTAGATCGATGATTGAGTATGTACTAAAGAGAACACGAAACCATGCGGTCTCTTATGATCTCTGTTGAACTTTGACCTCCACGTTTTAGCTCTTTGTATATAGGGAGCGCTAACACTCCTCACTGGTTGCTTTGCGGAGGTTTGATCAAGAACTACATGGTGCAGGCGGATTCTTCAGTGCGTGGAGACCATTTCGAACGCTATTCAGGCAGATGCTTCCGGTGAACGAAATAGTTGGGAGTTACGGATGTTTATCCCCAAAATTGAATGGCCGTTGACCCATCCCCCGTTCAACGTGACTGGTTGGTGGTTTCAAAGAGGCTTGGATGATAGATGATGATAGTGCAACCTTCATCGTGTTGTTTCAAGGGGGTCAAAACCAGCCATATGTGATTCTTTTCTCCAGCCCGGTTGACGACATCTTGGTCATCTTCAGCGCTGCCAGAAGCAACAAGGAGAGTGTGAGGAGTTGTCAAAGTACAGAAGCGAAATGTTAAATGTGCCCTCGTCGAGGTGTCTTGGAAGTGAGGCCGTTTTGCCACAGGGAGTTTGGCGCAAATGGCGCTTGGTGCCCGAAGACAGTAAGAGACGGAGTGCAGAACTCTTTGCCAGACCCTCTGGAGAACCTTTTCGTGATCACAGCACAAGCGCAAAAGAAAGTACTTAGTTACTGTAGATCTTCCTGGTGAATCCAAGTCGCGAAGAGTGGAAAATTTGCACCCTGGTTCTTCAGCCGGGGTCGAACATGTTTGTATCCCAGAGAATGCAATCCGCACCCAGTGACCTCAACCTAGTTATATCTGGTTTTTTGCGGATCAGTAGAATATGTTGCCTGTTGTTTATACCTATAGTTCTCCTCCCATAAGTACCGAAAACAGCGAAACATGAGGGAGGGCGGTTGTAACAACTAACCTATGGGGCCGGTTTTCCACCTCCACAGAATTCGTTTATTTTTTCGGTTCGGCTAACATGTTTGGTGTTGGTGCCTGTGTGCCGGCACCGAGGAGCCGCAAAACAACCGAGCTCATTTGGGGGTACCCAGAAATGGAGGCCCAAATGGGTGGTTTATAATGGAAAATCCTATTAAAATGGATGATTCAGAGGTACCCCCATTTATGGGAACCTCCATTTGTTGAGTGGGTGAGGGATACCCGGATATGTGGGAAGCAGTCAGGCAGCGCACTGCTGCGGAATCCATTCTGATCCCACAGTTGGGAGGAGCTAAGTGGGATGCACATCCAAGCAACCAGAAAGTGGGATAACAACATATGCCTAGTACCCACTTATCATCCAGTATGCTGTTTTTCTTGTCTCTAGGTATATAATGGTATATAATATACACATTATATAATGTATTATAGTTAATATCTATTGTGTTAGTGTTTGTATCCTTAATTAGATGCAGACACATATATACATAATTATACATATATCTTTGCATAGCTACATAGCATAATATTATAATCATATATATATACAGGTATCTGTACATAGCTACATAAATCTACATAATATATATGTATATTATTATTATTATCATATATATATATATTATGTATATTTGTATATATGTGCACATACACAAATAGAAGGTGTATATGCAAGCCCCGCGTCTGCCTGGAGGCTTCTGTGGCCAGGAGCCAAGGTACTACTACGATGCTTGGCGGGTTGCCGGGGGCGACCTGGCCGACCTGGATGATTTCTTGGTTCCTAAATGAATATCCCCAGATGATTTTGGTAACATTTGGGATATATACTAATTTGGTAACCAAGAAATATTGGGTTATTTGGTTACCAAATGATTATTTGGGATTATAGGAATAGGATTTTCTGGATTATTTGGGATTATTCAGGAAATATATTTAGGAAATATAGGATTTGGTAACGTCCCTTTTTTTTTCATATCCCCTGAAAAATTGGGATGTCACCAAATCCTAATGTGGATAGATGGATCGATCGATCTAGATTAATTCAGATAGGTAGATAGAGCATTTGAAAAATAAGGAACTGAGTCCTGAGTTGACCAAATCTGGGATCCTAATGACCTCGGAACGGCCCTGTTTCAAGGGCCGTTTTTCGAACGGAATTCACCAGAGGAACCAGGGCACTTTACAACCCGACAGCAAGGATTGAATGCCTCAGGCCGTGTGATTAGTTCGAATCTCCGTGAGTAACTGGCATTTTCTTGCATTTTCCTCATTTTTACCAGAAATTTGGATGTGTCTGAAAATAGGTTCTGGCAACATCCAAAGTGTTGCCATAATTATCCCTATAAGATTGGCAATTTGGGGTATCCCTCCAGTAAAAACATAGTTTATAGATTAGTTACCCATTAGAAATGAGGATTTTCCATGGCTATGTTAGTTTGTTGGAGGGCATGGCTCTATTCTTTGGCCTTTTTTTGTGTTCATTGCTGCCAGTTTCTGAAGTGGCCATGGCTCAGAATCCTATAGGGTGCCACATCGCTGTGCTGATTTACACCATTTTCAATAGGCTAATCAACGAGGGTACCCTCTGGTAAACGTTTACATAGCTATTGAAAATGGTGATTTATAGTGGATTTACCCATTGAAAATGGTGATTTTCCATAGTTAGTTTACCAGAGGGTAATCCATATTAATCCCAGTATCAAGCACTATTCATGAATATTAACCACCATGAACTGCAGTTAGTTACTACTCACGAGGGTAAAATGGCGAAGATATCCCTTCCATTTGGGGTCCAACACACTCACCCAATTATCAATGGTTCATAAACATGGTAATGGCCTAGTTATTCATGAGATATGTCATTTCAATATCAGTTAATGTTAGTGAGTGAGTTGCTTAGTGGTACGCATAGCATATACGTAAATGTATTGAACATGTAGCTATTCAGAATTCAACATGGATATCATTAATACATATATATATATATACAGTATATTATATATACACATATATAAATACATACATATAACTGTGTATGTATATATATACATATTATATCATATGCTAGTGATGCAATCCCCACAAGGTGGCCCCATGTTCACCTTCCAGCACCGTTATGACCAAAGACCCTAAGCCTAGACCAAGTGAATGAAACAAGCTTAGTTAACACAAAACAGTTACCCGGCCTGGTAATGACTGTTACATAGCGAACTGGAAAATGGCCATAGAAAATCATAGAAACAGTTGATTTACCCATGAATAGCATGGTGATTTTCCATAGTTATGTTAGTTTACCAGAGGGTATATGAACTCTACATCCCCAATTTTTTGGGTTAAATTCCCATTTGTGTGTCGAACATGTGTTCATTGAACCCTCTCGGTGGGCGCCCTTCCAAGTGCCAAAAGTCCACTGACCGTCAACTCTCAACATCAACTCTCTCTCTCTCTCTCTGTATATATATACATATATATATATGCATATATGTTATATATGTATACTATGTATACACTATATGTTTTCAATATTTGCACGTGATTTTAGATGCATGTGGTTTAATATGTCCCAATATTACAGATTTCCATAAATATTTACATGTATATATATATCCACAGTATATCTAATACGCCAAGTGTCGCGATGAAAATATCCCAGGATCTCCTGGCGGTCTACACCATTGATGGCCAGGGCACACGATGGACCAGGTTAGTAGATGAACTGGCTCCAGCACAGGTCATGATGACCATTTGAGATTTCAGATATGGCGATGGGGATATGGTGAATGGATGTTAATGGATGTTAATGGATCAGATCCAGAAAATGAATCTATTGGCTATATCTCATAAAAATATCAATTTTTATATTCACAACCAACATGATACTGAATGGGATGATTCAAAAAAGTGGCAGCCTGGCAATGGATCAATCCAGATACGGCCATGGAGTATCCATAAATCCCACTGCCATATGGCTATGGGGATAGGGGCGACGGATTTCACCAACTACAGTATCTCTAGTTAGCATCTTATGATTGGGGGGTTAATAACCATAGATTGGAATGTCTATGTTTAGTCGAAACCATCTAAGTATTGGGGGTATCAAAAAAACTTACCAGGTCACTCATATTTTATGGGGATGTGATTGGGTATGACCAAATTGATATGATTGGGATGGTTCCAACCATCCATTTCAAACATATTGACACATGGTAAATCCAAGCGAGAATGGTGAGATGTTAACCAACGAAAAGTTGGATTTAAGCAGCAAACAACATTAATATCATGGATCAATGCGATTTTTGTAATTGTTGAGATAACCAAACGATGGAGTCCTCGAAACTTCATGCGGTTCCTACTTACGAAGGACATGATCTACTAAACCTGGAGGGTGTTTCATGCGAAGCAAATCAGGTGGATCAGATTTTGCGAAAAATTGAGTGGTTTTTTTTAGCCCGTGTTGGTTGATGATAAGTTCCGGGGTTACCCTCTGGTAAACTAACATAACTATGGAAAATCACCATTTTTAATGGGAAAATCCACTATAAATGGCCATTTTCAATAGCTATGTTAAATTACCAGAGGGTATACTATCCTTCATATTTATGACTCAGTGTTTGTTCCTCATGCCATATTGATGACTCCGGAAAAAAGAGCCTTTGACGTTTGGTGACTTCGCAGGTGGAAGGAAACATGAAATGTGTTTTAAGATCTTGGGCCGGGGCTGCAGTCTGGACGACGTAAAGATCAGGACAAAGCTCCTGCTGTGGCCATTGGGGACCCATGGCCAAATCCCTGTGCGTTGCGCGCAGCGAAGAGCGACGGATTTGGAGATGGGTCCAAATTTAACCAGGCCGACTCACAACGATTGATCTTTTTAGCGAATGGACGGGTGTCATAAAAGGTGTGCAACTCACAGATGTTTTGATGTGATTGGTGGTTTCAAACATTTTTTATTTTTCCATACATTGGGAATGTCATCATCCCAACTGACTCTATTTTTCAGAGGGGTGGCTCAACCACCAAGCAGTGATGTTTTGGGCGTTGGCAGTCGGGTGTTGGACGGGAAGGTGGATTGACACTCGGCTGAACTCTGATGGGTTTTCAGCTGGACAAACGCTCCTGAGTTGAGTACTGAAAGTATACGTAGAACCCTCTGGTAAACATAGAAAAAACTATGGAAAATCACCATGCTATTAATGGGTAAATCGGTAAATCCACTATTTCGATGGCCATTTTCAATAGCTATGTAAACGTTTACCAGAGGGTAAATGGCTAGCAGCTGTTCCAAAACCATAAAACCATTCAAAGATACTTTGGCTGTGATCCAGCTACTAACCATTTGAGATACTACATCAAGTTCGGTGGATGTGAAAACTCTGTGGCTGGTGGCTTTGATCTGTGCCCCATGAATATAACTCCTGGATATAAGAAACAATGGTGACAGACATGTTCGGAAAAGCTGGGTGGTGACCCATTGCCCATTGACTGGTCAAGATTGACCTCAGATGTCCCCAAACTGTTTGGAGAAATAGGTTCATTCTTCTAAATATAAAACACCCCCATTGTATGGTCCCAAATGTGTGTAAATCCCCGACTAAACCATGGTGTGTCAGGGATGTTTAATGTTGGGACGGGATTATCAACATATCAATCCATATCACCATCATAATCCGATATAATTAAATATAATGCCATATAATACCCATTATTTTTCTGGATAAATCATGATAAATCCATTGATAAATCCATAGATGTGAATCAATTTGATAGATACCCGGCCTGGTAAACATTAACACATAACTCATGGGAAAGATCCACCATGCTATCAATGGGTATATAAATCCACTATTTCTATGGCCATTTTCAATAGCTTTTTGTATGTTTACCAGAGGGTAAATCTATAGATTTGATCCGCCGCTCTGTTGTGCTCAGAGTTTCGGGGCGGATGATCCGACTCTGATGCCCTGAAAGGTACGTACGCGGGGCCGTGGGAGGTGGGAGGTAAAGAAATTAATGGTACTGGAACGATGGTGAAAGTATTGGAACAATAAGTTCATGTATAATCTATATCTATAGTCTATAGTGCTTTTATCCAGAAAGTACTATAGTGTACAGTTATCTATATTATGTTAACCTAAAAGAACTGTCCAAGATAGCTGGTTTAACTCTAGGAATATTTCGTATATTGTGTCATATATCATATATATATACAGTAGATTGGGGCATTTTTCCAACAGAGATCTAGATTCACATGATGGGGAGTTCTATGATTCCGTTAGAATCTATACCGTAATTCTGAGTCCCCCCGTTTCGAGTGCCAAGGTTTTCAAGGGGCATTGGCCGGATGAAAAGGCCCAACATGCCAGAACATGTGCTCGATGAGATTTTACGATAGGAATCCAACTTTGCATGACTCAACCTTTGGCTTCACGGCTTCCATTGCTGCATTGATGTTTCCGAAGAATGTTGGGGCCACAGATGCGTTTTTGATATGCGTTGTTTTCTCGGGCTTCGAGAGTGGCTGGAACACTCTTGTATGTTCATACTCGTTCGATTCGATTTTTTTCCAACAGCGGTAGCCAAGACGTTTTCAATCTGTAACTTCCCCCTTTGCAATCTTTGCAGCTATACGTAGGTTGTGGCCATGATTGCCAACCCCTGATAAATATTCAACCTCGAGTATAACAGTATATCTCTTAGAATTGGTTCAAAGGCAGAACTTACAGGAAACCCTAATACCCTAATTCTTCATAACAAGAAAAAACATGGTTTCCTTTAAAATATCACATATAGCTCCCATCAACCAATTCATTGAATATCGTACTTCAGATTGTATTGTTTTTTTGTTTATTGCCATGTTTGATAGTTAACCCCCAGATATTCTCTAAATCAAAGGGGGGGTTCCCTATTACAAAACTGGTTTCGAAACATCACAGCTCCAGGGTATGGAGGGCGATCACTTCAATGATCTGGCCCGCAGCCTCACAAGGCGGGGGCGGATCCATGGTGGGGATTGGTGGGGTGGGTTCCATAGTCATGAAGGATCCCCATATTTAGCGGCTTTTCATGGAAAATCCAATCCATAAATGGATGATTTGAGGGTACCCCCGACTATGGCCACCTCCATATAGTGAACAAAAAGGAGGTTTAACGTGATTTAACCTGTTTAACCATGAAAACTGGAAATTTACCAGCCCAAACCAACGCTTCACTGCTTTAAAAACACAGGTTTGATCCATAAAAAAGGAAGTTTACCAAACAAAAATGAACGTTTGCATACCCAGTAAAATACCAACGAAATCACAGCCTTAACCAAGAAAAATGTTGATTTGCAGTTTGGTAATCTAACCTGGTAATGCAGATTTCCCCATGTATCCCTTAATGTATGAGATTTTCCTCTTTGAGGAGAAGGTCGACATCAATGGGTCGGGCACAGTGATATGCATAGGATTAGCAGGTCGGTCCATTCTCAAGGAGGTGACAAGCCGAACAGGCTGATGCTCCAGTTGGCGAACGACATCAGCAGAGAAGCTTGAAGACATCCTCCGCGAATCCTATGACCCATGCAATGATTTAAACAAAAATCCATGATTTCGAGCATCATATAAAGATCAGGATGCTCGTCATTGCTGGGCGAGTTTGCAATCTGAATATTCCCAGTCCCTCCAACGGCAAAAAGAAGGACAGGTGGCTTTCATGTCGTGGCAAGCTGAACGTGCATCTGGAGAATGGTTTGAAGCTGTTGTGAACCTTATCCGGCTGCTTGAAAGCAGTCAGGTTTGCAAGCAGCTGGATTTACGCTCTTTGCTTGCCTCTACCCAGAGGCTTCTTTGCATGAGATGAATAAATTTGGAACAACATGAAGACTTGATGACCCTTAATGCATATAATTATACACATATTATATATACACATATAGCTAGTGATATATATATATATATATACATATATATATACATATATATATATATATATATATATATATACATATATATATATATATACATATATATATATATATACATATATATATACATATAATTAGTGATGTATATAAATATACATATACATATAGTGATATATCCGTGTATTGTTCCATAGAGCCCAAAGACACGCCAAAGTTGACAGACCATTTTAGTAGCACGAGACCTAAAAGAACAGGTATGTTGGGGCATACACCTGCAAAAGGACCAGTCCATCTCATTTTATCACATATTCTATGCTCCACTACAACCAGCACATATCACCTGCAGGTAAAACAGAATCATCCATGCAAGGTGGGACCTCCTAGATAGCAAAGTTGTTTTATAACTTCTTCAACTACGATCTTTAGGTGGTATATGGTGGTGTATAATTATATATGTATACACATGTTACATATATGATATATATATATATATATGTATATTACAACTATATAGAACTAATATATAACTATATAAAACTCATGGAGTTTATAAACCAACTTCTAACTGGGGTGCCCACCGTCTGGCGGATATCTCAGAAATCAGCAATGCTGGAGGACAGAGTACCAGCGCATTGGAGACGCGCGTAGCTTCGCAGGTTCCTACTTTGGGACACCTTGGTGGAGGGTCGTTCAATACATTATAATGGATAAATGGATGATTACCCTCTGGTAATTTGTTGCATAGCTATTGAAAATGGCCATAGAAATAGTGGATTTACCCATTGAAAATGGTGATTTTCCATAGTTATGTAAGTTTACCAGAGGGTAATGTTGATATTTCAATCATGATCCATCCCCAATTTCACCATAAATAGTTGGAGCCTTTCCAAATCCAATTTTTCAGTACCGATCCAATTTTTCAGTACCGGTAACCATAGCATTTGATGGGATTCCATGGGAATAGAATCTTCAAAACCTCGGTTGATGGTTAGTTTGCGGATGATACTGGCCATGATTATTGGGGACTATCACAATTCATTGATTAGGGGAATCCCGTTCTCAACCAACCATGTAGTGGAATGAACGATTGATTTTTGCCAAGATGAACCAGCTGAAGAAGAATTGAGTTTCTGCCATGTGATGAAAGGATAAGTCGGAGAAGTTTAGCTCGCAAACAATGGAACAAACAGAGTTGTCTGAAAATGTGAAACCCAAAAAACAAGCGGTTGATCATCACTTGCCCCATTTTTTTCGCGGTTCTGTGGGGGTATAAGGTATACCGTATTTCAGACTGGGATGATCCTGGGCCAAGATTGGCTCGCCCTTGAAATCCCACAGAGCTTGTCACAGTCCCTACCTCTTGGATGATTGGGAAGTGTCTAGGCCGAAGTGAAAGCGCTCATTGTGTTCCCACCAACTCTGAAATTTACATAGGCTTGGAAACTGCATGGTTCTTGTAGCAAAACGGCGAACAACATAATGGTATAATATGTATATATATATATATATATGTGTATGTGTGTGTGTTTGTTTGAGTAGGGTATTTTGAGTGTATTGCTCAGAATATTTGCAATTAAACGAAGACTTGCAGGGAAACCCACTGTTTGATGACAAAACCATGGTAGAATCTCGCATCCGCAAAAATCATTGGCACATCACCTCAGAAGTTGGGGTCAAACATGAGATACCCAAGAACAGATGGTGAATTTCAAGTAACATCTACCGTCCCCTGATGAACTTGAACTTGACCGTGACGAAATGTGATAAGGTCGGACTAACTTTCACCTATCGAATGTTCAGATTGTTGCCACAAACCTGGTCGAACTACATGCCAACTCAACCAAACTCCAGTTGTGGTTGGTTATCTACATGATTTGGTTGATTGAATTATGTGAAACCCCCATCTTTTGGGGTTTCTACCCGTGCAACCGCCCGCTTCAACAGGGGAGCCGCCCGCCTGGCAGTTTACCGGGAAGCCTTTCCGGACGCAGGGTGAAACCTTGAGGAGCCACATCCACAACTGGGGTAGCGCCAATCTGAGTGTTCGTTGGTTGCTCCAAGCTATGGTTTGCTGCTACCCTCTGGAGAGAAAAGACTCCCTTATAGATGATAGATGGTGGTGCCCCCCAGTTATAAGTTGGTTTATAATCCCATTAACTATAGATATATCACCTATAAACCATAGTTATTGGAGTTATATAGATGATAGATGGAGGTTGAATAGCAAAAACCATGGTATTTCGATGGTCGATTTCCCATCGCCGTGCTTGATTGGAGAGTAAAAGGATTGCCACTTCATCCCTTGGATCTGGGATGTTGGGAACTGATCCTTCGAGAGTTTTCAGAATGTCAACGGGTTGTTTTTTTTGATGGCTTTACCCTCTGGTAAACATACAAAAAACTATGGAAAATCACCATGCTATTCATGGGTAAAACCACTATTTCGACTGGGCCATTTTCAATAGCTATGGTGGAACATCCAAGTAAAGTTAAGGCTTGTGCTGATGAATTTATTAAATCCTGGACTGTTGATCATCTGAATCCGGAGTTGACATTGAAAATACCATAAAATGTCCATTTATGGATGACAAATTATCTATTAAACTGGTGATTTTTGTCCAGTTCGCTATGTTTTAGAAATTACCAGAGGCTATGTGGTTTATCAAACAGGTTTGGTGAATCTTTCCCTCATTGAGACCCGGGGTAGTTCACATGGACCCGCCTCAGCCCGCGCCTCAGCTTGGCCGGGTGGAGAAGAACCAACGTCCAGTGCTTCCAACTTTTTTTTCTTTGACTTTACGTCTTTTAAGGCATTCTTGGAGTGTATAACAATCTCAATGATTCTTAATGCGCATGTGTATATATATAAGTGGAGTTTTCCTCAAATGCCCCCCCCAAATCATCCAAAGTTAGACCATTTTAGTATTGAAACCCAATGGTTTTGGGGATCCTCTTTTTAAGAACGCCCCATGTGTGTGTGTGCGTGTGTATATGTATATATATATACACGTATATATTATGTATTGCATGTATTCATTTTGGTGTCAGTCGGTAAAGAAACCATCATTGAGAAAACAAAGCAACGTTTCACACCAGGATTGGTGTTTCATTAACACCAATACTGTTTACAAATTATCATATTGGCGGTTGCTCGGGGTTATCCCATTATATTGATATCCATAAAATCACCCAATAGTTCATTCAATACCAGCATTTTGCCAGTGAAATCCTCATTCCTAGCCATTTCATGCCATTTTTGCTTATATCATGTTATATCCATAAAACTCTTTAAACTCACCAAAAAAAATGGTTCATTATACTATATACCCCATGTTTGCTGCTGAAATCTCTTCCGCATCTCACCTGGCGAGGAGCCGAGAAGCGCGCTTGGGATGTGGCATCACCCCTCGGGTCGACTGAACGCAGCCTGGGGGTTCAACAATAGCTGGATGGGGTACCCCAGCTCAGCTGGATGGTTTGTTTGATTGGATTGGTTTAAGGGAAAATTTACAGGAAACCATAGATTTTCCCATTAAATATGGGGCTTTCCTGTAGATTTTCCCTTAAACCAATCCATTGTTTGTTTCACGGAAATTCATACCCTCCGGTAAACGTTTACATAGCTATTGAAAATGGACATAGAAATGACTATTGTTCCATATTTTTTGGGCGATAATCCTTCCCATTGACTTTCATATTTTTCAAGATGGTTATTGCACCGCCAATCAGCCAATAGCTGGATTGTTTTTTTTACGGAAATTCATAACACATAATGTCAACCCCGGATTGATAAACCCTGGTTGATTAATTGTGGTGGTTCCCCCAAATAGTGATAAATAGCTACTGAAATGGTACCTCCCCAATTAAACAGCCTAGGGGTTTATTAATCCGCGGTTGACATTATACAATAAATGAAATGGATAATTTGGGTGGTAGCCGCATTTAAGGAAACCTCCAAACTTTGTAAATGATGAAATACAATTTCAGGAATGTAAGCACCAAATATGGGTTTTGGTAAGGATGAAATGGTGGAAACATTGACACTCAATGGCTGGTTAACTGTTGATTGACTAATAATTGGTTTTACTACCTGGTGTATCAGGGATTGTTCCGACCCACCATGGGTTTTTTCCGTTTCACAACTGGGCAAGATATGGGAGGACTAGATGTGCCCCATCCTTATGCCATAAATGGTGATTTCTCGACCCATGCTATGGAAACAACATGAAACATCAATCATATTCCCATTGTTGTTGGTTTATAGCCTATAAAAACCACTATTAACCATCACTATCAATCACTATTAACCAACAATCCCAAGTGTTTCTCACTGTCACCAATTGTAGTTTTGATTGGGTGACCACATTTTCAAAATTTGCTGGTCTTACTTTTTTGTGTTTCCACTACCAGTCAAGTGCGATTTTTTCATAGTTTTGGGATGGCAAAATGAAAATGTTGCATGGTTTGTCATCAAATAGATTGACTTTTGCTTGAACTATGGCGCTGCTAAGCTGCGAAGCTGGCATAGTGCCAAGTGCCGGAAACCATTGGCCGGTGCCATCTGTAGACGATCCCAACTGACTATGTAAAACAACAGTTTTTTAGATAGGTTGAAGTCACGAGTCAGCATTGTTACTGTATGATGTATGTATATATAATAGTATATATGTATATGTATATTGTATATATATATGCAGTATATATTATATACAGTGGATGGAAGAAATCTTGGCCAGTTGATAGGTGGTTTATAATGTGTGTTTTTTCGGGTTTCAACTGTTTCAACCATCCAGGATGGTGCAGGATTTCGCAACCGATGATGATCCCTGATTGACACCAATTGGGCAGTGTTCAAAACCCTGGTTGGTGGGGGAAAATGATGGAAAATGATGATTAGTTGGGAATTATAAACTGCCCTTTATCTATTGGGGATTACAATAATCCAATAGGAAAATCCCTATAAACCGACCAGACATTAGCCAAACACCACAGAAAAGTGGCCCTTTATATACCAGTTAATCCAGTACTACCAAAAGCCCATTTGTAGATTGTATAATCCCATTGAAATAACTAGTTATAACAAAAAAAGCCATGGCCATAACACCAGCCAAGACATCCCAACATTTGGGTATGTAGGATTTGCACAGATTTGCCATGTAGGATTTGTGGTTTCAATAGCTGATCCATGCCGATCCACTAGCTGCAGAAAAATGGCCAGTTATTAGTTATAAGTGGTTATTTCAATGGGATTATATAATCTATAAATGGGGTTATAAGTACTTATAACTGGTATTTCGGGCCAGAACTCTGAATTATGATAACAACTTCACTGGCCCGCATGACAATAGATTATGCTTAGGATGAATTCTTGCGATTGCGAAAATCACCGTAAGATGACCAGATATCAATTACCGGCAATCAAACATGGCTAGCTGGGAAATTCCCAAACTAAATGGAGGTGTTGATGGGAAATTCATCATAAAACTGGATATTTTCCAGCCAGCCATGTTTGATTTCCATTGAAATCCTCTAAGAAATCCCATGAATTTCCCAATGAAATTTGCCATGTTTGTTTCCCAATGAAATTCCCATGAGAACCCGTAACTTCCATAGAAATTGGCCATGAAATTCCAGCTGCAACGCCTTTTCGCCAGATCTATCCGGCTCCCGTAGGGACCATCAACGAGGAGTCCGGGGACCCAAAAAAGTTGATTACCCAATGAATGTCATAAACCGTCATAGCTGGATAAGAATATTGGTAGTATACTATAGTATAACATATAATATAGTAATAGTATAGTAATAGTATAGTAATAGTATAGTAATAGTATAGTAATAGTATTGGTTTGATTAACTATGAATGATCACAATATTTATTTGGTTGGTGGTTTGGAACATGTTTTATTGTTCCATATATTGGGAATAATCATCCCAGCTGACTAATATTTTTCAGAGGGGCTGAAACCACCAACCAGTTTATAACTGGACAACAATATTTATATATAGTAATGCATAGTTAACACTTAGTTAACACACTATCAAAATATCAAATTTGTAAGTAATGTTTACTAAGCACCAATAACTGGATAGCAATTCTAACTCAATATAATTTGTGGAGGTTTACATATATATATAATATGTCATTTAATCATCATTGATAAACCAAGCAATTGATTATTTCATATAATGTTAGTAAAGCAATGTCATAAACCAGCCATATTCAGATTGATGTGTTCGTGTGGTTTCACAATGATCATGCGAGTAACCATCCATTTGTCCGAAGAGACGTGGAGGCCCTTGGGATAGTAATAGCTGGCTGAGGAAATGCATGCCATGTTTGATTACCAGAGGGTAGTGATATCCATTACTATTGATCATGTGTGCCATTGCCACTGATTTGGTATTTTCACTAGTTTGATTTGTTTGATGATTATTGATAATATTGTTACCCGTGTAAACCCATTGGCCAATGTTAGAATACCTCTTGAGTTGGAATCCTTTTGTTCGCTGGATTTCTTTGCCTTTGTTGCTGATCAAGCCTTCATCATCATTGCTTACATCCGTTTCTTGTGATGGTTCTCGGTTATCTCACTATGTTTGCTGATTTTCTTACTACTTTTGCTGGTTTCATCTAGATTTTCTCACATCTTCTCACCATTTCTGCTGGTTTATCTACATTTTCTCAGATGTTCTCACCATGTCTGCTGGCTTCATCTAAGACTACATTCCCCCCCGAAACAGATTTAACGCCGATCGCGCCATGTTTGTTTTTCAACGCACGAGTTGCTAAGGTTGGCCACGTCCCGAGCATCCATGCAGACTTTTGGCACAAGGTTTTTTTTCAGGTGGGCCCCAAAAACAAAACATGTTTGTTGGTAGAAAAACCCCATTAACATCTTTTTTCAGATGATCATTAAGATCCATTGACATCCATTAACTGTAGACATCTAATATAGTTTGGTCTACCACCAACTATACCTAGAATTCACCGAGTTATCCACCAAGTTGGCTATCGCGGAGTGGCCCTGGATTTGTGGGTACCGGGGTATCAGCATCAAATTCCATGAGTTTAGTTTTCTTTTGGGGGAGACCAATAGGTGAATATGAAGTTGAGTAGGTTGAAAGACATATTTTTCGTGAGTCTATGTTTCTATATCAACGCATTGTTATAGGAATAGGAATATGCAGAAAAACTTGATCTGAGTGAAGACAAAATAACAATGAGTCAGCTGATTTTGATGTATTTTCACCATCCCACTTGGTGAGTTGATGGAGCGTGAGGAGGATCATCCCTGCAGGGTACCCAAAATGCTAATGACTTGTTGACACGACTTGCTATTGAAAGCCAGGCCATAGTTTTAGTTAGTTGATTTAGCCAGCTATAGAATGGTGATGTTAGTGATGTTCCCATCAGTTTTTTGGTATGTTTACCAGAGGCTAATTATCCCAGAAATCAACCATTTGGGAGGTTATCGATATATCATCCCAAATGGGGCTCACTGTTCTCCCGAGCCCTGGAATCATGGTTTATATATGATATATATGGGGAATCATCCCAAAATGGCCCAACATGTCAGGTTAGTGAATTATTATAATTTGCCCAGAAACATGGTTTGCTGGAAAATCCACCATTTAGTTCGGTGATGTTCCCAGCAGTAAACATCCCATGGAAAAATCCATGTCTAAAGGATTTCCCAGCTAGCCATGTATGATTCCCATAGAAACTCAATGCCATAGACGCACCCCAGTTGGGAAAGCCGGCCCCGGTTGGATCACTGTATGGATCCCTCGCTTCTGGACACTATGGTGGTCGACATATCGGGATGGGTCAAAATTTAATCCCTATGGGAGCCACAGATTCTAGTACAATGTTTAGAAAAAAAAAAAAAAAACTATTTATTGGGATTCTGTAGCGGGTGCACACTGGTAGCAGATTGAGCTCTCAACCAAATGGGGTTTCCACAGCCCCACCAATCAAACAGCACAGCAAATGAAGCGAGCGCAAGGCTCAGCAAATGTTTTC
>Ga0126342_10001960_pt1 | contig 30846 bp, 25 predicted proteins | sample Cyp1metagenome_FD_92528 | JGI IMG/M metagenome (GOLD analysis project Ga0126342, IMG submission 92528) | Coral microbial communities from Lord Howe Island, Old Settlement Bay, Australia - Cyphastrea 1 metagenome | ecosystem: Host-associated > Invertebrates > Cnidaria > Coral ...
AGGAGAGGAGACGAGGAGAGGAGAGGAGAGGAGGAGAGGAGGAGAGGAGGAGGAGGAGGAGGACGAGGCAGGAGGAGGCAACTGACATAAAATCTAACAACCCTCACCTGGCAGGTGGGGAACTATAGTTATGTGCGTAAAATAAACGATAGTTATTGGAGTTATGTGCACCAACTTAGCTATCGTTTGGGGGCCCCACATTGTATATAATGGGGGTTATAAACATTTTTTCCATAATATATGGGATAATCCTTCCCATTGACTAATATTTTTCAAGACGGTTAAAACCACCAACAAGGTATAGAATCATGTATGATTAAATTGCCAGGAATTTTGGATTCGGCAGATTCTCATGAAATCATGGCTTTTCATAGTCCCCATCGGACTTAAACGTTGCAGAAAAACTGCCGATGAAAACTGCCGATGAAAACTGCCGATGTTCCCAGATTTCAGGCAAAATTTAGTTCGGACAATCCTATCTTTGGGGTGATAAAACATGGTTTCCTGCACATTTTCCATGGCTCAATTGAAACAATCGATGAATTGGTTGTAACAAAGAAGACATTGTCTGGCTTTAGCATTGCCATTTGTGTCAATGGTTCAATGACCGGAGGGTAGTACAACCATACAACCATCAAACACGAGGGATTCAGCATGGTGCTCAAATAAGCAGTGGAGGATTGTGCCATTCCAATGGGACGCTTACAGTTTTGGAAAATCACCATGTTCAGTGTCTAAATCATAGAACTCCTTGGGCCATCTAAACCAGTTCCCAAACTCTTAAATTCCCAGAGGGTACCTCCAGAGTTTGTCACCAAAATCTCCAACCACCAGCCGGCCGAGACCTGTCCCAGGTTCCAATTGTGGAAGAGTCCCAGAGTCGACTGATGGAAGATATGCCAGTTTTGATCTCAGAAAAAATAGCAGAGGCGAGGTCTGCAAGAACTCCAAACATCTGTTCTGGATGAGTTTTTTCTACACCTGGGCGCAACCATTTTCAAATTTCATGTTGAATTAAGGGGATTCATGTTGTTTTACCTTCTGGTAATCAAACATGGCAACGAAATGTCGTCAATTTATGGCTGATTTTCCATTTTCACATCTCCATGTGGGGATTTTGCATGGCCATGTTCCATTTTCTATTAGGGGATTCATTCTCCACAATAGTTTTCTGGTTGGTGGTTTGGAACATGTTTTTTGTTCCATTCAGTTGGGAATTTCATCATCCCAACTGACGAACTCACTCCATCATTTTTCGGGAAACCACCAAGCAGATTATAGTTAACCATCATTATCCATATAATAACCATATATTAACCATATATTACCCTCTGGTGAACTAACATAGCAATGGAAAATCACCATTTTTAATGGGAAAATCCACTATAAATAGCCATTTTCCATTGCTATGTTAGTTCACCAGAGGGTAGCCATATCTAGTGGCATCTGCTCCCCGATGTTTCGAGACTTCCATCTGCAGGTTGGATGGGTTCTTAAACAGCCACATCTCCACCGGACAGGTGGAATCCAAGATGGCTAGTGGTTAATGGATGGTGGATGATGGTTAATGATGGTTAATGATGGTTATAACGATGGATAATGATGGTTAATAGTGGTGAATGGATGGTGAATGGATAATAATGGTTAATTATGATGGTTAATGACGGTTTCCCTCTGGTAAACGTTTACATAACGAACTGGAAAATCACCATGTTTTGTCGGTCAATCAACTATAAATGGCCATTTTCAATAGCGAACTGTTAGTTTACCAGGCCGGGTAGGTGATTACATAGTTGTGAGATCATTAGTTCACCATGTTTGCATCATTTTGAATCCTTGGTTCAAAACGATTGGCTAGTCATCATTGTCCATCTAACTTTATGATCTTTGCGGATAGCTCATTTTCAGTTCCCCCACTCAATGGGTCAAAACAGCTATAACTTCGAGTACCTGGCGTACCTGGGGTACCTGGGGTACCTGGGGGCAGGCTTGCAACTTTAGACAGACCTATATGGGATGGGGCCCCCAGTAGCGTTCAGTTGACATATGGCGGCCAGGCTGAATTCGTATGCAAAAAAGTATGGTGTATGGTAGATATAACATAACGCTAGATCAATCGATTGGATGGGTAGGGACTAATCCTGAATAGTATTTCGGTATCAATGGAATTATCTACGTTCACCAGCTAAGAATTGGTCATTGTTTGCAGGGTATCTGGCTGATTGGCCATGTTTGCTATTGAAAATCCCCAGAACATAGATGATTTATGAGGATTTACCCATTAAAACTAATCATTAAAAATGGTGATTTTCCAGGGTTTGGGGGCACCATCCCGTAGAATGGTAGCCTGTTCGTTCGTTCGTTCGAAAGTCATCGTCGCCGAGGACCTGGTCCTAGGAGGACACGCTCCGAACTACGACAAGGAAAGCCCTTGCGGGACAGCCCAGTGATATTTTGCTGGGATATTCCCTGAAACATAGGCCTGATATATATATATATAGATAGATAGATAGGCCTTATATATGGTAGGTACCTCCAATCAATCAGTTCCCTATATGGTATGGTACGTAAATTGGTACCATATTTCTGGCCCTATGAATTGTGGGGATATTCCCTGAAACATATGGCCATTGAAGTGATGAAGGAACTCAAAGGGTCCCCAAGTGATGCAAATTGGTTGATACTTATGGCCCGAAAAAGCAGTTGTTTTTTGACATTATGACACCAATTTCCATAAACTCCAATTAAACACTATGACACCCTATAATGGATCAACAGTGATTTTTGTTTTAATGGCTACAGTTAAGGCCCTTTACCAGGTATAGAAATGCGGTTACCTTGGTGGCGAACTACCCGCGAATCCTGGTTGTGTGTTAGTGAAAACCCTGGTTTTGTGTGCGTGGGATGTTTGTAGGGCTAGGGTTAATCCACTGATATCTGGTTTTCTTAGTGGGATGTGTGTGGGCTTCATCCACTGACATAACTAGGGTGAACTAACCTACTTACGATTCGCGGGATGAGCCACCAAGTACCCCCATTGACTATAATGAAATATTCCATGTTTGGTAAGGGGAATTATATTGTAAAGGCAAACGGTTAATTATCCTTACTCATCCCAATGTAGCTTTATTTTAGGTTAATGAGATATTACATCTTACCCAGATAAATATGTGTCTGTGTGTGACTCCCATGAACTATATGCACGTTTTAATGGGAAAATCATCTATGAATGGGTGATGTTCAGTCAAGCTGGTTTAAAGTTTGGACTATCATGGGGAAACTAACATGGTTTTTCACCAACCATCAGTGACAAAAATCAGTTGCGAACACCCCATGTTGCCATAGAGAAAGATCTCCCACAAACCGAACGGAATGTTTTGAGCCGTGATCAATGGGAGATCTTTCGGATCCAATTGATGGAGGTACATTAGTACCATATTTCTGGCCCTATGAATTGTGGGGATATTCCCTGAAACATAGGCCTGATATATATATATAGGCCTTATATATGGTAGGTACCTCCAATCAATCGGTTCCTGTTGCATGGCCATTGACTAGTAGTAGATACCAGACGTCTCTAGACTTCCCAAGTTTGGTGGAGGAAGAGGCCAAGGATAGGTTTCTGTTTGTTTAGAACTGGGCTCACTGTTGGATTAATGGTATATGAGTGTGTCTGAAAATATGGTATACCCCATTTATGAAATTTATAGCAACATTTATAGCAACTAAAGAATAGGGAATATGATAAACTTGTTTTATAAACCGTCAAGATTTTAGGTGTACCACCATTTTCAGACACACCCAGATCGCACTAGTTGGATGGTGCTGAAATAGAAGAGGTAGACAATTTCAATGTGATCATGGGAAACATCCCAAGAATCTGTGAAAACCAATCTGGTTTTTTCGGGCTATTACATGGGCTCTTCACATCCTCGGTAAAAAAAATAACCATTTCTACTGAGTCGGTATCGATATCGATGAAATCTATGACATCTCCATTCCAGTTGCTCTTCTGCACCCAACTCTTCGGTTTCCCCAAGCTGGATATTTTTGATTGCTTAGAGGATCATCCGAGAAAGTCACTGGCGTGGGTGCTTGTGGGTGTTTGGACATGATGGGATAGTTAAGCCAAGTAGCTAGGAATCACTTGCGATCACTAGAGTTATGAAGCAGTTACAAGGTGGGAAGCCAACAAAACATCTATTAAATACAGTTATAGAAAGTTATAATTACCATAAAAACCTATTAATAGTTATTTATAATTTAAAACCCATCTATTAACTACAGTTTTAATTACCAGAAACTTGTGTATAATATGTAAGTCCCACATATATTACATAACTCTTTAATTACACAGTTATTCAATGGGAATTCCAGGATCCTAAAATGGAGGTACGTTAGTACCATATTTCTGGCCATATTTTGTGGGGATATTCCTTTACATAGGCCTTACATAGGCCTTATATATGGTAGGTACCTCCAATTTAGGATCCTGAAATGGCCATTGAGTTATAATTACTCCCTTCCATTACAGATTAAACCCAAGTGGGATCCCCCTCGTGGGATCCTTGTGGAACTGAGACCGGACGGTGCCTCTGGACGAAGCCATCGAGTGCCAGGAGGACGGCCGCGCGGCCGTGGTGGATGGCTTCAGTAGCTCAGTATGGGTTTTTTTTAGGGATTTGCTGGGATATGAATGGGATATTAACAGTATATTACTGGAATATTCATTGGATATGAATGGGATATGAATATATACCCTCTGGTAATGACTGTCCAACCATGATCTGATTGCTACAGAGGGTATCCACAATCTGAATTGCTACAACCAGACATGATATATCCAATGCTGATGGATATTGATGGATGGGATTTATCAACCAACATCACATACCCTCTGGTAATGACTGTCCCATAGCTATTGAAAATAAATATCATTTGGAATGGTCTAAAAATAAAATCTTTAGCGCAATACGATCTGGTCATCTGGCCCAGTGCAACCTTCTCAATTGATTCTTATCTACCCTCTGGTAATGACTGTCACATAGCTATTGAACATGGCCATTTAGTTCGTTGATGTCTCTAATAAATATTAAAAATTGTGATTTCCCATGGTTATGTAAACGTTTACCAGAGGGTATTGGATATCGCCATAGAGGAATTTACAAAAAAATATCGACTAAATATATAGAACTCCTATAGAACCCATATATATATATGTATATATATATATATATCTATACACACATAGATATCTCATCAAGATATTTTTCAATGGAATCGATTTATGGGAGGTACCTACCATATATAAGGCTTATTTGTCAGGCCTATGTAAGATAATATCCCCACAAAATATGGTCTTATAGTCTTATATGAGGAATTGATTCTGAATGGCATATATCATACAGAAATGAATTGTGGAGATATCCACAATATAGATATATGGCTATATTATGATTTTCAGAGAAATGAAGTGATTCTATCATACAGAATGACAATATAGAAAATGGTTTAGCGATCCATATCATCAACCAAAAATGAAGAATCATTGCCAACATATTACAACAAGTATTTGCCAAGGCCCCTCCCCGCAATTGGTGAATACTCCCTGCATGTCCTTGTGGTAGTAGCACGTCATTCTTGGTCCGCCCCGCCTTGTTTGGGTAAAAATCATGTCCCGCCATTTCCCGGTGAAACATCCCAATGCTTGATGTTAAATAGATAAGAATCAATGGAGAAGGTTGCACTGGGCCAGGTTGCCAGATCGTATTGCGCTAAAGATTTTATTTTTAGACCATTCCACATGATATTTCTGAATGAATTATAACATTATTATCCCATGTTGTGGCCCTTGGGTTGTAAAATGTTGTAGATTCTTATGCTTTACCCTTCTGCTAATATCACAGTTTCAGAAAATCACCCTTTTCAACTCATTGAACTACCCTCGGGTAACATGGCCATCGAAATTGTCCCATCTAGTTCAATGATTTTCCCAGCTATAAACCTCCATTTGTCCCAGATACACTGGATTGTCCCATATTTTCCTACAATGTGCCCCCTAGATAGCTAAGTTAGTTTATAAGTCCAATAACTATGGTTTATTATACTTATTGCTACAGTGTTCATGGGGTTTATAAACCAACGTTCGCATCACTGGGGGGCCCCATCCTGTAGGGAATTTCTCCATTTTCCTGGGGAATTCCCCATTGAGTTCATGTCGAATTCCGAGAGGTCAAAACGGTCAAATCTAGCCCCATTTGTTGGGTCAAATGATTCGACCGCAGGGCGGCAACGCTGGTGCAGAAGTGGGGGAACTCAGCAAAAAAAAACAGAGGGGATGGATTTTTGGATATAAATGTTCGTCTGACCCCATATATAACGAATATTTGCTTATATTATTTTTACATTTATATGGTTATATCACCATATTTTTGGTGTTATTTACATATATCACATTTGTCTTTCGAGAATGTTCTGGGTAAACCATCATTATCCTTGAAGTTCACCATCATGAAGACCACCTAGATTCCCATAGATACAATGGGAATAATATAATATGATTATGGGCATATGATAATATAATGATGGTATATGAGTATATGATTAATATATAGGGAAACCATTGGGATATGATATCCAATATATCCCTGGTTTTGTGTGCGTGGGATGTTTGTAAGGTAGAGTAAGCTTAATCCACTGAAATGACTAGGGTGAACTAACCTGTGGGATGAGCCACCAAGTAACAAATCTTAACCATCATTATCCATTGTTCACCATCATTAACCGCCATGAAGCATAGATGATAAACCAAATTAACCATTTGTAACCATATCAACCATCATAACGACCTGGTAATAGTTGTGTTTGCTCTATAAATGGATACAATGGGAATAATCTAGTATGATTATGGGAATATGAGAATATTTTTGGGTAAATGATAGGCAAACCATGGGTTTTCCACATCTATGTCAACGTTTACCTTTGGGGTATTCACCATTAAATCCCCTACAATAATACATATATATATATATATATATATATATATACGTATATATATATATATATATATATTTATATATGTATGTATGTATGTATGTAATGTAATGTAATGTAATGTAACGTAACGTAATGTAACGTAACGTAATGTAATGTAATGTAATGTAACGTAACGTAATGTAACGTAACGTAATGTAATGTAATGTAATGTAATGTATGTATGTATGTGTGTAATGTATGTATGTATGTATGTATGTAAGTATGTATGTATGTATGTATGTATATATATATACATATCTCTGGGCAAATTTCATCACGACCGAACCCTGTTCTCCCGAAGCCTGGAACTATGGTTTTTATAGGGAAATGATCTTCAAATGGCCGCAAGATTCAGGTTCGTGAATTATTATTATAGTTTACCCAGAATGTTGTGTTTTTTGTCTGGGATCCATGTGAGTTTTATAGGTAACTTCTAGTTGAACATGTTGTAAACATGTCTTTGAAACTTTGGGAGAATCGGATACCCCAGCAATTTCCAGACTCAGTGTATGTTGCAAGGTATTAAAAAAACCTTGGCGATGCTGTTCCTTGTTGGATGGTATCCAGAAATGTCACTTACCCTTCAGTAATCAAACATTGGCAATCAAAATCCCCTAGACATGGAGATTTTAGTGGGAAAATTATCTCTAGATGCGGATTTTCCAGCAATGTTTGATGACATCGGATGAGATCCACAATTTTCACTTGTCCAAAATCATGTTTACACAATTCTATGTCCCCACATAGAAATGGCACATTCTGCCTGTCCGAGGGGTCATGGGCTCATGGGTCTCTTTCCCAAACCAATGAGGGTGATTTCTTAACGATACTTTCCCAACAGCTGCCTATATGATTTCAATGGCAACTCCAGGATCCTAAATTGGAGGTACCTACCATATTTATAAGGCCTATTTTTCAGGCCTATGTAAGTGAATATCCCAGCAAAATATGGCCAGAAATATGGTACAGTACCTACATTTTAGGATCCTGGAATTCCCATTGATGATTTACCGATGGTTACTTGCATTCACCAATTACGTCATTTTCTGTTTATATGCTTATATATTTATCTAGTTATATGCCTGGGTTTATGCCTGGGTTTGTTTAGCCAGATTTTTTTTTATTTTTCCAATGGGAAATACTTGATGACTGGGGAATCCATGAGGGATGTCTTGATTTTTGGGTACCTTTAAGCACATCCAAGACTACCAGCTGCCGGCCAAAGTTTCATCAGGCCCTTTAGGGAACTTTTAAGGTTGAAACCGCCGTGACCAAATAAATGAAGAAGTGGAAGAACGGAAACCTTGTTTCCTGTATATACCCTTTGGTAATTTAACATAGCTATGGAAAATGGCCCATTTATAATTGATTTACCTATTGTATAAAAGTGGTGATTTTCCATAGCTATGTTAGTTTACCAGAGGGTAGTCATGGTTTTAAAGGCACAATAAGAAGCGGCACGCAAGGAATTACGATTTATCAACTAAACCAGGAAAAGACATTTTGGCAAACCGTCATCTATTTTCTTCCCAAAAAAAAATGCCCTGTTTAATGTGTCCTTTCCTGAATGGTTTTCCCAGAACCAGTCTGAGGGGGTTCCAGCTGCTCAGGAAGCATACCCAGAGCCTGTCGGCATCTTAGTGCCTGTTTCATTTGGTTTGATGGTCAATATGTTAATGTACGTATTATATATCTATGTGTATATACTATACATATATATATACATACTCAGTATGCATATATGTACATATACATACCTATACCTGTATAGTTATATATATATTATGAATATGTGCTACCTATAAATATACATACATGTTTGGATCAATATAACCACCTCACTGCAACATCACTGGAATGATGGTCAATAGAGGTAACTATCCCTAAGCAAAGGAATCATTGTAAATTATCCATATATATATATACATTTATATATATACACATATTATGCAACTTGACGGTTGGATTGATATATTTATGCTCTGTGATTTACCATGGTTTCTTATATGTGTCAATCATATTAACCAATTATGACTGCTCATATGATGTACAAATGGTTGCTCTTGCTAAGTAATAATGATACTTTACCAACGGCTACTTTATTCTTTATCAATGGTGACGTATATTTACGAATTGTGATTGTTATGTTATATTTATACAATTATATCTGGTCTTATCCTCTCGAAATTTGACATAGCAACTCATGATTTTGAATAGGCAAAACATCCAGCGCGAGGGCCTGATCGCAGCCATTGTGATCAGCCAAGCAGTTGTGACTTATGACACCATTTATCCAGATAATATGGAGGTTTCCTGAAATGGGGGTACCCCAATAGCTGGATGGTTTATTTCAGGGAAAATCCCAATCTAAAATGGATGATGAACAGGGGTACCCCTATTTATTGAAGCCATCATATAAATAATACCCTCTTGTAAATTAACATAGACCCTGAAAATCACCAATTGTTAGAGGAAACTCATCTTCCAACCCCTATCTACCAGGGTCTATGTTAATTTACTGGAGGATACAAAATAGGGCCCAATGAATGAATCAAGCTATCAATCTTGGGCCAACTCTTGATGGCTAGTACCTTTGTATAGTTTTCTTACAAGGTGCCCCCCCTGTACTATGGTTAAATCTGCCATAAACCATAGTTAAGCCATAGTTACAAGCATAAACCATAGTTATTAACTATAGTCTATAGTCAGTTAACTATATATAGTTATTTTAGTTGACCTAGTTTAACTAACATAAATATACATAAATCACATACAAATCCTCATCTTTGCTGGTTTTTCACCAACCATTTCCAGTTTTTCATGGCTTTGTCATGCAAGGTGGTGCCCCCCAGTTATAAGTTGGTTATAGGTATTTGCGTATAATAAACCATTGTTATTGGAGTTATGTTCATCAACTTAGCTAACGAACTCGGGCACCATCTTGTGGGCCCCAAACTTGTTTGAATAGACATTGTTCCTACCTTGGGGCCCAGGAGTGTGGAAGAAATTCTCACATGGTAGATATGTGTCACTATAGTAACCGGAAAAAAGCCTGGAACAGCAGAATCTTACCTCAAAAAAATGATGACCTAAACTGTTCTGCATCTTTTTGGTGATTACTATATAATTGTAGGTGTGTATATATATATACGTATACTTGGTTGCCCATCCCATTTTGTAAGTAGGTTAGTTCACCCGAGTTATTTCAGTTGATTCACCCTACTTACCCCACTTATATATAACCAGGGTGAACTAACACAACAAGTAAGTGGGATGAGCCACCAAGTATAATCCCAAATGAATCAACCAATATATATATATATATATATGCATGTGTATATATATATGTACATAATATAATATATAATATAATATGATATATAATATATAATATATATTTTTTATATATAATATAGAATATAGAATGTAGAATATAGAATATAGAATATATTATATATAATATATAGAATATATTATATATAATATATAGAATATATTATATATATAATATGTATAATATATAATATATAGAATATATTATATATAATATATAGAATATATTATATATATAATATGTATAATATATATAATATAAATATATATATATATATACATATTGGTATATCACCCAATCAAGCATATCTATTTCATCTACATATATATATAATTAATCATATATATATGTATACACTATTCATGGGGGGAACACATGAACCACCCAACATGTCACTGTCTCTGCATCCTCGGTTTCGCGTCAGCACTTCGGGCGCCTGGAGAATGGCGTTCAAGTCATTGCAGTGGACCGACAGGCCTTTTTTTTGCGGGGATCAATGGGACCCCCCAAAAGATGCTCATTAAATCCAGTTCTACCACCTGCAGTTTTGGCCGTTTATGAGTTATAACTGGTTATAAATGGAGTTATACACTATAAATGGGGTTATAAGTACTTATAACTGGTAAAGGGCCATAACTGTGGTAAGTTTTTTTTTTGGTTGATTATTTGCAAATATCTATATCTATAGATATATTAATATTAATGTAATATTATATATGGCCATTGCTGGTGAAATTCTCACTAATATACCCCACAAGATGTATTTTATATAAAGAATATAATATATATATATTGTAAGAAATTTGGGATATCTAATAATTATTTATATGTTAAATGGACAGATGAAAAGCAGAGACGGGAAGAGTCAGAGAGAATAGAAGAGTAGAAGAGAGAAGATCAGAGAAGAGAAAGAGTCAGAAGAAAGAAGCTCAGATGCGCGAAAAGGTAGGAAAGTCGCGAAACATTGTGTTTTTCCCAATGACTTTTGGCTCCGGAGGGTCGAAAAGTAGGCTCGCTAAAGCGGCGGGTGCGGAGCCACCTGGCCAGATGAGAGATGAAAAAGTGCACGCCGGGGTCTTGTTTTGGTGAGTCCACTGGGGTCCCATAGCGTTTTGCCAAAATTTGACGTCCCAAGGAAGGTTTGTTTCAAACATGTTCAAATACCCCAGAATCATAGAAAAAAATGTGTGAAAGCCATGGTTTCCCTAGAAACATGATCTAGAACTGGTGGGAAATTTTCCACATTTGTTTCTATGTTTACAGGGAACAATCTACCAGTTTACATCCGGACTCCGGACGTTGATTCCAACCATTTTATCGTTTGGATTCCAGCCATTCCCAGTCATGGTAGTTCTTTCTGGGGTGGATCCCACAGTATTGTTATGTGAATAGAACTACCACCACCTTTTTGGTTAATGACTGGGTTCACCACGTTAGTTCCATCCTCACATTATCGATGGTAGGTTTACGGCATTGCGTTTCCCACATTACTGAAAATCACCCCATTTTACCAAGATCGATGGCGATGTTCTTCGGCTCAATTTTGGTTGCGCGAGCTGTCATCATTCTGGGGTAAAGCCAACCCAAATTTCAGGATTGGAGCCAGGTGAGCCCCTCCTGTTCAATAGTTAAGTTGACTTAGTCCACTGAAGGCGGACTCTGTTGGGTTTATGGGGGATGTAACGAACTATTTTTTTGCATGGTGTTAAAGAAAGCCTCGCAAATGAACCACCTCAAAACTGTTGGTATAGAAACTATAGCCAATTGTTGGTTTATGACTATGCTATATGTCGTGCTCATGAGGTTTATAAACCAACTTTCACATCTGGGGGCACCCACCTTGAGTGAATCTGGCCCAGCAAAACTGTAAAAGAAAATGTTCAGAATGGGGATATCCTCCGGTAAATACTATATAATATAGCCTGGTTGGTGGTTTGGAACATGAATTTTATGCTGTTTCCATATTTTGGAAATTTCATAATCCCAATTGACTTCCATATTTTTCAGAGGGGTAGGGTTCAACCACCAACCAGCTATAGAAATTCACAATTTGTCATAGGTAAATCAACTAATTATTTCTACAATGTGGGGCCCGCTATATAGCTAAGTTGGTTTATAAGTCCAATCACTATGGTTTATTATACTTATAACTACAGTTAATGGGGTTTATAAACCGACGTTCACATCACTGGGGGGCACCACATTGTATGGTCCATGTTCCAGTTCGCAAACTGTTAGTTTACTGGAGATTTTTCACCAGAATTTGACCAACAAATGTGCTCTCAACGCACCTGGCGCCAGGGCCTTTGTGCCTCCCTGGGATTGTACGTCCATGTAGGTGCCGCAACGGCTGTTCCCAGCGGATCTGAGAATGAAGACATTCCCCAGAAATTCTGTCTGAATGGGAATGGGGACTTGTTTTTTTGGAATATGGTGCTTTATTTTGAAGTGGTGTATTTCTAGAATACAAATCCAAGTTTCAAATGGAGATATAAAGGGTATATAATTTAAATGATGATATTTCCATGATATTCCTTTGATATTCCCATGATACTGGTTGGTGCTTTCAATTGTTTTTGATTTTCAACCCCAACTGACTTGAGCTGCGATCTAGCCTTGCTGGTTGATGATTGATTTGCGGGGTTACTTGGTGGCGAACTAGCCATGAATCCTGCAAAAGGTTAGTTCACCCTAGCTATTTCAGTGAGTTACCCTACTTATCCCACGCACACAAAACCAGGGATAAAGGGGCTACTTACTCAATGGGATGAGCCACCAAGTATACTCTTCAATATATTGGAATATCTTGGGGATTATCACAATCCATGATTCCAATGATGGGGAATCCCGTTCTTAACCTATCAGTACAACAGGTGTCACAATCATGACATTTCCCATTCTCGCCGGACCCAGGTGAGAGCAGTCCAGATATTCTTCCACAGTCTATCGGTCCAGTTCGTAGTTCAAGTTATGAGCTACCTAAATACACAGACTGGAACCCACTAATGCCCATATCTTCCTGTGAAATGAGTTAAATTGTATAATTCATCCGCATCTAACTAGGGATGTTCATATATATATATCCTGGCTGGTAAAGGATTTGCGTCCATCAGGGCTGCGGCGGAAGTTGCTTCTGGTTCTAGTCGGCATATAGAGACGACGGCATTTGTGTTGTGAAGGGTCTAAAAGCCATTCTTGGGTTGCAGTTCGTGTTAGTTGGTCCTGCGTCCTCAAACATGGGCAATGGAAAATCCTCCATGAACGGAGGTTTTTTTTCACGTGAAAATCATCATTTTCCAGTTCCGGAAATCCCTCCGGGAGAAGAGGGCGCGGATGCCGATCTTGAGGAGAGGTTCATCCCCGTGTGGCACAACAACACTGCATTTCTGAAAAGTACCCGGCCTGGTAAACGTTTACGTAACGAACTGGAAAATCACCATTTTTACTAGGTAAATATGTAAATCAACTATTTCTATGGCAATGTTCAACAGCTATGTTAGTCATTACCAGAGGGTATGGCTTCCATAAGATGACAGAGATTCACCTGCCGACGTGGCAGGCCAAAGGGTACCCATGGCAGCCATGGCAGCCATACTCCATCGACTCAAATTGCACCCACATTTTTGTTCGTTGTCCCCAAAATGCCTAGACGTATCGTAGATTTTTTTGTGTCTCTTAAGACGATTTCAAGACGATGGAAATGGAACGTGAAAATTTATCGGGTACTCTGGGCTCTGTGAATCCTTTGATAACTTTGGAATTACCATCTGGTTATGACTAACAGTTTGCCATAGAAAGATCCACCCATTTTTAATAGGTAAACCATCTATTTCTATGGGCCATCTATACCATGGCTATGTTAAAAAACCAGAGGGTAGTAAGTAGTTCAGCATGTGAGTCATGATCATCCAGTCAAAGTGCACAAGTTAAGATAAAGTAGGGAGCAACATCCTCTGACAGCAAGATTTGTTTCATACGGAAATCCTTCAGTGTGCGATGGTATCCCCTATACAGAATTATCCCCTACAACATCCTACACCCCCGAGTACCCGTAGCAAAATATCCCAGCTATAGGGAATGCATCACCCACTTTCGAAACATTCCCACCTTTCTTCCAGAATCATCCAAGTGTAGCAACCATGCTTATCAAGTAGGTTATTAAGGGATGGCTGAGCGGGAGATACATCCAAGAACAGAAATAGTTGGTAAAAACCATGGTTGTTCACCCAGTTATACAATAGATAATAATGGATACATCTATTTCAACCAGAGACATCTCAACCCTGGGAAACACCACCCATCGTCAGGCAGCAGATTCATTGGCAAAGAGCGGGCCTGTCTGCCCCACATGTTGGAGCTTCTTGCGTGTGGACACCGAGCACCGTGAGACCCGCAAGCTCCGCTGGGGAATCCCTGAACTGAGGATCCAAACTCACAAATGATACCATCAAACCCAAACGCCATCAAACGCCTAAAACCCTCAAGTCCTAAAACTGAAGCCGGAAACATCGCCACAATGTTTTTGTGCAATCCTCAAGTGGCGTGCAAACCACCCCTAACCACAGGAATCTTTGCTCTGACGCTAATTGAGGCTAGCGCCATATGCAATATTTGATGCTGATGGTCGTTGACGACTTTAAACTTTGTAAGCTCTCAGGGAAGTTCATTTAAAATGAAAGAAGACACTTATTACTGCATGGTACCATTCAATGTGGCGCAAAACTGACAGGAAAAACTCCGAATTATCCAAACATTATCCAAGAATCATCCAAACATCATCTCAAAATCTATCCAAACATCATCTCAACATCTGAAAAAAATGATCCAACTGATCTGTTCAGTGTCAACTCCTTGACTGATCCCAAACTCCAAGGTTTCGCAGCTCCGCGCATTTGTCGCACTTGCGAACGCAGAAGACCTTGGAACAGCTCGGGGCGGCGGCGCCGGGGAACCCAAGCTTGGTGGTTGGTTGGGGTAACTTTCATGTGGGTAAAAGAAAAGGATCCACCATCCCCAAGGTTACCATGTTTATCCATGTTAATTATGATTTATATATATATATATTTATGGGATTGAATTGATGAAAAATGGGATGGTTTAAGTTTATTTCTGTGTTTTAACCACATTGATATGGCTTTGTCTGAATATAGCACTAAATCCATTCGTTAAGCATTACTGGCTGGTGGTTTGGAACATGGATTTTATGTTTCCATATTTTGTGAATAATAATCCCAACTGACGACCTCATATTTTTTAGAGGGGTAGGTATACCACCAACCAGATTATATACAATCCATAAATATATGACCTGCCATTTGAAAGTTTCTTCGCGCCAATGATGCTCAATGTAACTCTGAAATTAGAACTCATATTCAACTATCTATACAAGATGGTGCCCGAGTTCGTTAGCTAATGTTGATGAACGTAACTCCAATTTCACTATGGTTTATGCTGCGCAAATAACGAACTATAACGAACTAGTATTCATGTGGTTTATAAACCAACTTTGACTGGGGGGCACCACCTTGTATGATATTGTGTCGCTGTTGCAGTGTTCCATAGATTCTTGTAAACTTGGATTTGAGTCGATGATTTGTTTTTTCCCCGAAGAGAAATCAACTTTTCTTGGGACCCCGAATCAACAAATCCAAGGTGATTCAGGTTAATGGTAGCTTGGTGGTCGTTGGTTTATCCTGTGGCGACTTTTGATGGAACATTTACCTTTTCTCTTGCTAGGTTGGCAGTCTTTTGCAAGATATTTATCTACGGTCAGCCGTGCATCCCGATTTGTTTCTTGATCAATGTCAGCTCTTGAGTCGAGTGTGTGAGGTTATCAGATTGGGAATTTCACATATGATTGGTTACAAAGAAAAAGTCTCCCAATCAAAGAACGAAAAATTAATTGATTATCACATATGATTGGGAATTTCAAGCTGCCGTGAATTGGAGACAGTTGGATATCGGGGCTTGGCTTCGCAGCAGAGTTTCTGACGAATCTGTTGATCCACAACTTTCCATGCTCGGTTTTATGTGGTTTCATTTTCATCCCAATCTTACTGGTGCTGAACGCAGGGAATTTTCGGGAATGAATGATCCCAGTCATCACTAGTAATGTCATCATCCCACCCCGAGCAACCCATCCAGCAACCCTACGTAAAACGCACCAGTAAGCAATTTTGGGCTGATCAAATTTGGGAACAAATTGCTGTTGAATCTTCGATCTCGGTAATATCGCCGTTCTGTTTTTGCTTGGAACTCCTTCCGCGTTCCTTCCTCAGGTCATGCCGGGTCGGACGTGAAGATGTTCTGTTCCAGACAGATGTGGGGCTCGATTTTGGGGACGGATGAGGATGATATTTAGTGTGATGAGCTCCACGTTTGGTAGTGATGACCATGAATAGAATGGCAGGTATGTATCACTAGTGAAAATTATAGTAATTCATGGTGACCAATAGCCATTATTCATGGTGAATGATGATGAATGGTGGTTCATGATTAATACTAATGGCTAGTAATGGTGATTAGTGATGATTAACGGTGATTATAGAATGGAATTAGTTGCCATTTGGTGTCCTTTGAAGCTGATTTTGACCTTGGAAGCCTTGGATTGTTCACCATGAGCGCACCAAGAACTGCTCCGATTTCCAGCCAGAGATTGGGATACCCTCTGGTTATGACTAACATAGCCATGGTATAGATGGCCCATAGAAATAGATGGTTTACCTATTAAAAATGGGTGGATCTTTCCATGGCTATGTTAAATAACCAGATGGTAATCCATTGCAATTTGGGTGCTGATGCAGTTTCAGAGAAATCCATAACTGGGTGGTGTTTTTTTGTACAGAGTAAGTTCTACCTTTTCTTTATTGCGGATTATGAACATAGTGGAAACCTATCAACCAACTAGTGAAAATTAATGGTTGGTGGTTTGGAGCCATGGAATTTTATGATTTTTCATATATTGGGAATGTCATCATCCCAACTGACGAACTCATAGTTTTCAAAGGGGTAGGGCTCAACTACCAACCAAACTAAGAATACTGTGGTAAGCCGTAAGTAAAACACTCTGGATCCAAACACTTCCTGAGAATGTACAATTCGGTACCTTGGAAAGTACTTGGATCCAGATAAGTACTTGGATCATTTCTCAGAAAGTACGTATGGCATCCTCTGAAAGTATATGGCATAGGGAAACCTCCCTATGAATTAATTATCCTGGTTGGTGGTTTCAAACATGAATTTTGTTTTCCATTTCATATATGGGATGTCATCCTTCCCATTGACTTCCATATTTTTCAAGATGGTTATTGCACCAACCAGGTTAGTTTATAATAAATCTCAATCAGCTAATCATGAACATTATAACATATCATAACCCTGTATATCCCAATCATACCCCTATAAAGCCTATAAAATGTCTATCAATCTTTCATCAGTTGTCGATCGGTGCCTTTTCCGTTTTTGTCGGATCGTCGGATCCAGGTCCTGCGGGAGTATGTTCCTGTGGCCTTGTGCGAAGCTCAGTGCGATGCCAATGGCCCGAGTTATACCCGTTATGTTTGTACTGAACTAAGCCCATTGAAATAGAGTGTATAACTGTTTTTCACCCCATAGAAATAACCAGTTATAACATGTTATAACTCATTTTTACAGCCAGAATTCTGTTTCTTATGCCACTGAGATGAAGAAAGACTTCAGTGGTTAATCAATGGCTGTGTTGATTATCCCTGCAGGATGGGCTTCAGAGATATCGCTGTGGCTGAATTCACGATGGTTTATGGTAGATAGATAGATATATATTATATACCCATGACGGATCCTAACGGTACTGCTATATATGGTGTGCCATCGATCCCAAATTTATATACCCCAGTCATGTTAGCATATATACCAGCACCATGGATCCTTTGGTAGATAGATATATATATATATAACTTATAACGCACTATATAGTATTCATGGGGTTTATAAACCAACAACCAACGTTCACATAACTAGGGGGCACCATCCTGTGTTGATTGATGATTATATGGGGATATACGATCCAATTTGTTCATGGGATTCTCAATCCAACTGGAAAATCCGTGTTTGACCAGCCAGTATAAAGGGACGATAGAGCATTTTGAACACTGTTCAAAAGAGTTCTTGGTCCAAGGATCTAATTTCTTGCCTTTTCCTAAGTAACTGATCAAATGATTTGAGAAAGGTCACTGTTTAGCATGTGGAGCCTTATGTAACAATGTTCGGAGTATCCAGTTGCTCAGTTGTCGCTTGAGAAAGCGAATTAAGGGATTGCATCTGATCGCCGACAGGGCTCGAGAAACCCTACTCGAGAAACAGCTGCCTTTGGCTAGAAATGCCATGCGAATCATTTGGTGCTGTATTTTCATATTCTGTGTACCTACGCACAGCTCAATCAGCTCAGAGATCTCATGTGTCTCAATGGTGCAGCGGCAAGCACTAGCTGTGGTTCCAGGCGGACGAAAGCCAAGACCCTGGGAAGTGAACAACTACATAATTGCAAATTATCACAAAGCTGGCGCATTCCTATCAGACAGCTTGACCAGGACCATTCTTGAGATTCTTGGCGCTCCAAAGGAAGTTTTTGGTCATGTTGAGTATCCGTGTTACAGCTCCGGGAGCGACAGCTTCTTGCATCTTTGCCACAACATGGAAGCACCCTTTTTGGTCTACACTGACGCCTTCAATGCCTCTGTTGCTGGTTGGTGGTTTGGAACATTTTGTATTTTTCCATAATAATTATATGGGATAATCCCAGCCCCATTGCCTTTCATATTCCCCACCTGCCAGGTGAGGGTTGCTAGATTTTAACAGAGCTCTTCTCCTCCTCCGCCTCCTCCGCCTCCTCACCCGCCGCCTCCTCCTCGCAGTCCAGATCGCAGTGGGCACAGCCGGACCTCCACCGCGAGCTCCAGATCCCAGCGGGCACTGCCGGACCTCAACCGCGAGTTGCAGATCGCAGCGGGCACTGCCGGACCTCAACCGCGACTTCCAGGTCGCAGTGGGCACAGCCGGACCTCCACCGCGAGCTCCAGATCCCAGCGGGCACTGCCGGACCTCAACCGTGACTTCCAGATCGCAGTGCACTGCCGGACCTCAACGGGAAGAATGTCAGAAAAGATGTCAGATAGAATGTCAGAAGATATGCCAGATAGAATGCCAGAAAGAATGTCAGAAGATATGCCAGATAGAATGCCAGAAGGTATGCCAGATAGAATGCCAGAAAAAATGTCAGAAGCTATGCCAGATAGAATGTCAGAAGGTATGCCAGATAAAGTGCCAGAATGTTTGCCAGATAGGATGCCAGAAGATTTGCCAGATAATATGCCAGAAGATATGCCAGACAGAATGCCAGATAATGCCAGAAGATATGCCAGAACATATGCCAGAACATATGCCAGAAGATATGCCAGGTAGAATGCCAGAAGATATGCCAGATAGAATGCCAGAAGATATGCCAGAAGGTATGCCAGATAGAATGCCAAATAAAATGTCAGATAGAATGCCAGAAGATTTGCCAGTAACAAAATGTATAAATGTCATGGTGGGGATCACACGAAGTAAAGTAATTTTTCAGAGGGGTAGGGCTCAACCACCAACCAGGTTGAATCTGCAGAGCGCTTGAAATCTGGAAGCAAAAAGCTGCTGGTGGCAGGTTTCGTGAGGGATCCTTTAGAGATGGTGGCATCGGCTTATTGCTACCATCATGCCGGTGAAGAGCTTGGCAACCAAATGTTTCCCGTGAAAGAAACTGCTTGGTGCTTTGGAACATGGAATTTATGACTTTCCATATATTGGGAATTTCATAACCCCAACTGACTATTATTTTTCAGAGGGGTTGAAACCACCAACCAGGAAATCATGCAAATGGGTCCTGAAGAAGGCACTCAGGTGACAGCCACAGCTCTTTTGCCCTTGGCGGAATGGATGACCAGTGTGTTTGAAGACCCAGATGATGACACGCTTCGGTTGGATTTCGAGGATCTAACCAAGTCTTCTGCTAGATTTGATTCTGGAGTCCAGCGTTTTCTTGGCTGCACCAGCATTTTGTGCAGTTTGTGTGTTTTCCCCCGCGAAGGAGTATCTTGCAACTAATGTGAAACCCATAAGCCCATGAATAAACAGTGAAGGGTTTATACCATTGATTTCTGGTGATATTGGAAATGGTTTTTATTGGGCTTGCCGGTCTACCACACAAAAGGGGACAAAGGAAAGATGTTCTGCCCATTGGCAAAAAGGAGGTGGAGGAGGTAAATGCAGTTAATGAGTTGCAAAAAAAGATCGCATTATGGTTCCAACATGTTCCAAATCCGGAGGTGTGCGGTCTTCATTTCACTTTCAGATCTGGTTGGTGGTTTGGAACATTTTTAATTTTTCCATAATATATGGGATAATCCTTCCCATTAACTAATATGTTTCAGAGGGGTTGAAACCACAAACCAGTAATTCATGTATAGTTTTTATTTCAGGGTGTTGGAGCCACCAACCACTAGTAATAAATGTTCGCCCCTGTGGTTTGAGCAAGTCCTTTTTGAAGAAGCGAATAGAAATCATTTCAGCTCCGCATTCATCCATGGTTCTCAAGTTGTTTGAGGAAATTGAAACATACGGTTGGTGGTGCCCCCCAGTGATGTGAACGTTGGTTTATGCCCGATAGTTAGCTAAGTTGATGAACATAACTCCAAGAACTATCGTGTATGATACGCAAATAACTATAGTATGTGGTTTATAAACCAACTTATAACTGGGGGGCACCACCTTGTATCAATTTTATTTTGTGTTTGTTTCCCGTTTGTCTTGTGTCAAAGCGGTAGAATTGGTTTGGGTATTTCTTCCAACCTTGTTTTCCTTATTATTGTTTTTATTATTGTTTTGTTGTGTGTATTATTATGATTGATTCTGGTTATTGTTGTTTTGTCTCTGTTTCTTCCTGTTGTTGGTCTCTATTCTTACTGTTCATTAATATTGTTCTTCAAGTTAATACGTTATTTATATGATTGTTCTTTGTGTTTTTTCTTGCTCTTATTGTTCGTGTTGTTCTTGTTATTGTTGCTGCTAATGCTGTTTATGTTTATGTTGCTGTTGTTGTTGTTGTTGCTGTTGCTGTTGCTGTTGTTGTTGTTGTTGTTGTTTCTGCCCTTGCTCTTGTTCTTTTAGCTCTTGTTTGCATCAGCGTTTTTTTAAGCCCCTGGCCTGGTCCTCGCTACTCTTTTGTTTTTTATAAAAGCCAAGTATAGAGGAGTGCCGCCTAGCATGACATCCAACAAGCAAAAGAAACACGGCATAACCTGCGCACTGACACTGAGGTTTGCTGAATCATTTCTTTGGTACCGGGACGGATCTGATCTCAAAGCAGGAACGCTTTCTGATTGCTGAAAAAGCCAAGGTGTACGATGCAATCGGAATCCAGAAACTACGAGTGTATACATTAACTCTACCTTTCCAAGTGTCGAGCACAGCAGCGACCCTGTCTGCAAGAAAGCCGCGCATTCAGCTTTGCATAAATCCTTGAACCCTGCACTCTTCGCGAGGTACCAGGAGTCTTGCCAGTGAATAGGAGGTGTTTGGTACAATGCGGGGCTCCCCAGTTATAATTAAGTTGGTCTATATACCCCATGAACTATAGTTATAAGTATCATTAACCATAGTTATTGGAGTTATGAACCAACTTAGCTATCGTTTGGGGGCCCCGCATTGTAGTTTTTATGTATATGTTTTTGTTTGCAAGTTTGTCCATGTTTGACCAGTCATGACAGGAAAGTGTACTCGGGGGTGCAGTTTCAGAGGAAATATAGCCATAGTTATACAAGATGGTGCCCGATAGTTAGCTAAGTTGATGAACATAACTCCAATAACTATGTTGTGTGATACTTATAACTATAGTATTCATGTGGTTTATAAACCAACGTTCACATCACGTTTGGGGGCACCACCTTGTAGGGATTAGCCTCAACATCCAGGTGGATTTAGGGGATGAAACCGCATGGACTGGCAAGAACTATTTAGAAAAAAACGGGATGTTTAATACATGGGACTATTAATCACTATTATGTATCATGTATTAATCACAATTATGTATAATGAGACACCATATGTATAATCACTATGTATCATGTATTAAACTGAGACACTATGAGACTATTGCAGTATCATTTTTCAGTATGTATAATCACTATTATTCACTGATATTATACTATAATCATTAACAATGAGACTATCAATCACTGTTATGAGACTATAATCACTATTGTCATTATTCAGCATGATTAATTGATTCACCATGTTTGATCACTAACCACATGATGAGACTCTTGTCCAACATAAACAGCACTATGAAAAACATCCAGATTTAGCCATATTATGATCCATTAATATTGGATATTTTTGATATGAGACTAGTATTTTAAACTAAATGATTAGCAATATTTAACCATTATTCAGCATCATATTAACCATGATTAATCACTATGAACAACAAAAAGAATTGCCGTGTTTTAACCGCCAAAGATGTCAGGATCTACAGCGTCGCCTGGGCTACGCGGCTACCCCGTCTTAGAAGAAAGCGCCGTTCCGTGGACACGCCATGAATCAAAGTGACAGGAACTGGTTGGTGGTTTGGAACATGACTTTTATGACTTTCCATATATTGGGAATGTCATCATCCTAACTGACTTTCACTCCATCATTTTTCAGAGGGGTAGGGCTCAGCCACCAACCAGGGACAAATTGTGATCTCAAGATGTAGCCTCAAGTAAATGAACATAGACCATCATAGACCATCATAGACCATCATAGACCATCATAGACCATCATAGACCCTGAAAATATTTAAAAATATCAATCTTCAGTGGAACCTCAGCTTCGAAGCCCTCAAAAATGATATGGGCGAGCAGTTAGTGAGGGGAGATGGCAACCGTTTGAGTCAGCATTGGCTGGAAGAAAAGGCTCAGCAATCTGGTAGTGCTGGGGGGAGATGATGTATCTTTTTTTTTGTCCAGGTATAGGTGAAGACAAGTTTGCGAAATGCCCATCTACCCGCGGGTCATCAAACATATTCCATGGCAATGGGAAATCCTTTACAGACATGGCAATCATCTTAAAACCTCCATTCAGTTCTGGGATTTTGCAGTCATGCTCGCGGGATCCGAAAAAAATACGAAGGGTACACCGTTCGATGAACTATTGTTAGTTCGTACTCGTACCCTCCGGTAAACGTTTACATCACTATGGAAAATCACCATTTTTTTAACGGGAAAACTCACTATTTCTGGACTATTTCTATGGCCATTTTCAATAGCTATGTGTAGTTATGTGACAGTCATTACCAGAGAGTAATTGTAGGGAGTTCTACCTGAGTCGTTTGGGGGATGATTCCCCAAAGGGAATTGACACCAACGAGTATTTCAGACCTCTACGAGGTAGGGATTCATAGGGATTTATGATGTGATTGAAGCTAGCTAAGTTGATGCAAATAGCTAGTTACTAGGTTAACTTTGGTTTGAGGCAGATATAGTATGGGGCTTATTTTGTGCAACAAACATCAGGGGCCAACTTTGCAGACAAAACCTTGATACACAGACACCAAAAAGGCGAAGAGACACATGTTTTTCATGAGCGGCTGAGCCGTGACTCTGAAGAAAACTAGCATAATTGTGTGACGCGTTTTCTTTTTTCAGATGCGTATCATTGCATATCATTGCTAATTGCACAAGGCAAGCTAGGCTTGCCGCCTGCCGTGTTCCAATACTAATACAATATTGCAAACGAGTGGTATAGATATCACCAATGTTTCCCTATGGATCCAAACACTGTCTGAGAAAGTACTTAAGCCTCCAAATTATAGTAAATTATACCCCAAACAGTTCCTAAGAAGGCACTTGGATCCATAGGGTTTGATACAGACATTAAACTCCGGTAGTTCAGCATGCCCGCCATGTTTGATGGTGATATTTCTGCCATTGTATTCCCATGGAATATCCCCGTTTTCATCATGGAATTCCCAATAAATCCCCATTCATGGTTGGATTAACATTCATGTTTGCTTAAATGTCATTAAAATCCATTGACAAATATAAATATATCAAATTTATAGCAATTATATGATATATCCCTTCATATTCCCTAGTGATATTCCCCCAAGAAATCGACGATTGATGACACAACGGAGGGCCAAGCCGGCCAAGCGGCATCGATCGACGATGTGAGGCCATTGATGCTGGCGAATGTGCTGTGCCCAAGCGTGGGGTCTCCTCAGACTTTCCTGAGAGGTCCAGTGAAGACTGGGTGGTAGGGTCGCTGACTGGGCCCACCAGTTACCACCTGGTTATGACTAACATAGCCATGGTATAGATGGCCCATTTATAGATGGTTTACCTATTAAAAATGGTGATTTTCCATGACTATGGTAAATAACCAGAGGGTATAATCACTTTTTCACTATAGTTAATCGGTTATAAGTAGAAAAGGTTCATTGGTTATAACCATACTATGATAACAATGGTTGATGATACAATTTTAGTTCGTTTATAAACCCCATGAATACTATAGCTATTTGCGTACCATAAACCAACTTAGCTATCGAAAACCGGGGCCCCACATTGAAGGTTCAGTTTGGGGTGCCCCAAACTCAAGAACAAATGGGGGTGAATCGCTTGGAATAATGGTGTCTAATGGTGTCTAAATTCCCCAGTATAACTATCTGGCTGGTTGGTGGTTTCAAACATTTTTTATTTTCCATAATATATCGGATAATCCTTCCCATTGACTAATATTTTTCAGAGGGGTTGAAACCACCAACCAGTAATTATGAATTCCCATTGTGGTGGTAGCCATCATGTATCGCCGCTGAAAAATAAGTCCTCTCGGTGAATTTAACGTAGCAATAATGGCTATGGAAAGTCCCTTTGAATTCATAGGTAAAGTATGGTAAAGTATCGAACTAAACGACCTAAATTTCCATAGCAAACTGTTTTACAGTGTTAAACCGCCTAGAGGGTAATATCCACTTATATCCCATCATATATCCCATTACATGGGTCAACCTTGGTTAGATACTTTATTTTTATTTTTTGCTATGAGTAGTAACATGGACATTTACCAGCTAAAACATAGATTGTTTGACAGCTATCTAAGATTCACCATGATCTGTTAAACATTGCAGCAACTACCCAGAGGATAATAACCACTTGTATCCCATCATATCCCAGTAAATATTCCTATGAAATGATAGTCCCATTACATTCCCATGAATATTCCCATCTGATTGGTGGTTTGGAGCCATGGAGTTTTATGACTTTCCATATTAATTGGGAATGTCATCATTCCAACTGACTTTCATATTTTTTCAAAAGGGGTAGGTATACCACCAACCAGATAAAGATGTTGTGGTAGTTAACTCAGAATACTGTGGTAAGCCGTGAGTAAAACACTCTGGATCCAAACACTTCCTGAGAATGTACTAACTGACTTTCACTCCATGATTTTTCAGAGGGCTAGGGCTTGGGCTCAACCATCAACCAGCGAAATTCCCATGGATTCCCATGATATTCCCAAGCCATGGAAAATCACTTTTTTAATGGGACAACTCACTATTTCTATGGCCATTTTCAATAGCTATGGGATAATCATGGGGTAATGGTACCCTCTGGTAAACAAACATAACTATTGAACATCACCATTTTCAATAGGTAAACAATCTATAAATGGGCCATCTATACCATCGCTATGTTAGTCATAACCAGATGGTAAATATCCCATGAAATCATCCATCACAAGGCATTCCCAAGAAATGTCCCAAGCTTTGGCATTTTTCAGGTCTCCACTTTCTGGAGATTGGACCAAGTTGGCACCCTTAAAACATAGGAAGATGGGCTAAAATCCACATTAAAATGGGGAAAACTTGTATTTTGTTTACCAAATTCTATGGTTTTGTGTGATGGTATTAATTGGAAAAATGCAAATTCTATGGATTTGTTTGGTCGGTGATTTGTGATGTTCCTTTATGGGGGAAGAAAACAGGACTTAGGAATCCATCAGGGATAGTTTCAGGGATAGTTTCGGGGTGAGGGGGCCTCAAGAAAAGTCAGGAATCTTGGACGTTACTTGAAAAAAGTATCCGTTTTTTGATGCAACAGCCGCGTTTTTCTTGAATGATGCGCAGCATTGCAATGTGCCCCCAGTGATGTGAACATTGATTTATAAACCCCATGAATACTACGTATAGTTATAAACACCATAGTTATTGGTTGTTATTGGAGTTATGTTACCAACTTAGCTACCATCGTTTGGGGGTCCCACATTGTCACATTTTCCAAGCCGTTTGAAAGCTAAGTTCAATCCCATGCAAATGGTTTTGCTCGATATGTCTGATTTTCCTATAACCAATCCATAGCGATTAGATCCATGCTGCCTGATCAATTTGCCATGGCTGATTCCAGTGGAATTCTAGCACGAATCTCAGTGGCATCTCTGTAGCGTTTTCTCGAGCTCTTCCCGGAACCCATCCCTCCATTGTCCTTCCATACTTCCCATGGCACGCACTGTGGCTCAGTGGCACGATGTGGTCCCTGCAGGATGGCGCCAGTAATGTGACAGTTGGTGAACATTTGGCCCCCATGAATACTATGGTATATATTGAGTCTATCCGATTCTACCTGTAACAGTCAAAAAAAGGATTTCCACATAGGGACCCCCCAAAAGGCTAGAGCCAATAGGCTAGAGCCAAGGTATATACCATAAATCATAGAATTCAGCCACGGCCATGTCTCAATTTGGCTCGCTATTTGCTTCGGGGGCCCCATCCTGTATGGATTTTTTTCTGGGATTTCTATGGAATTATAGTATAGTTTGTATAGTTGATTTGATGTTGGAAAAAAGTTGAGTTTCCGGTCAACTTGGCAAATTCTCTTAAAGGCTCTGTGGTAGCTGGGCCCACCATGGAGGGCTGATTAAAATATACATCCATCCCCATATGCTCCATGGTGCTGGAATAGTTACCTACATTTGGGTCACTTAGGGGGTAAATGTTGGCATTACAGCCCCATGGAGCAGCAAGGGGATCAGCAAGGGTTCGAACTGGTTGCCCCGAAGAGCCGAATAGCTGCGTTCAATTTTGGGGCCCCACTGGATATGGGACCACAGATGTCGGTTTCCCAATTTTCGACAGCCCTAAATCCATTGGATGATCATCATAGTCCTTTTTTCGATGGCCATTTGATGCCATTTTGGGGGAACACACCATTGGATCAGCATCCATCTCATTTTGTTGGTTATCTATCTAATCTGGTTGGTGGTTTGGAACATTTTGTATTTTTCCATAATATATGGGAAAATTGAATAATATATATATATAGATTAAGTATAATCAGGTTGGTGGTTTGGAACGTGACTTTTATGTTTCGATAGATTGGGAATAGTAACCCCAACTGACGAACTCATATTTTTCAGACGGGTTGAAACTATACCACCAACCAGCAATTAATTGCACCCGATTTGCACTATAGTTTTTGTTGAGAACCAACCTGATGAGAATCCAACATCATCATCTTGCCTGTGGCCCACATACAAGGCGCTGCCACCCAGTTGTAAGTTTGTTAAAAGATGTTTATAGCTAGTTTGTTATATCCCCAATACACAAGAAACAGTTGACGATTTGTGAACTTTAAGTATCATAAAATCACATATAAACCTCATATCAATCACCATGGTTACATGGTTCATGTCAACCCTGGATTAACAAAGCCCTAGGTTGTTAAATTGGGAGGATACCATTTAAGTATCATATTGTGATTATTTGGAGGGTACCCCCACAATTCATAAACCATGGTTTAGCCAAATCCGGGGTTAACATTAGATAACGTTAAATCACCCTGGTTTTCCCCATGTTTCATGGTAAATTCACCCCGAATTTAGCGCTTGGCCAACCAGGCCCGTTTCACCGGCCTGGCCAGCGGCGCTCATGCCATGCAGACCTTTCCCAACGTCTACTCCGTCGCGGTCCCTCGTTGCGGTGGTGGTGTTGAATGGGAAGCTAAGAACTACCGCAACGACCCTCCAAGTACCATCAAGTACCTAGGAAAATTGGATAATATATATATATATATATTTAATATATAGATTATGTATTAAACTGGTAGGTGGTGACTGGAACATGTTGGTAAGTTTTCCCATCATATTGGGAATGCCATCATCCCAACTGACTCATTTTTTCAGAGGGATTGAAGCCACCAACCAGTAATATCATGGGAATATAATGACTATAATGGTAATATAATAGTACCTAGGTACGAAGTCTAGGTAATTAGCTTCTTTCGTTTTCATGATATACTCCTTCATACACCTAGAGGTACTCTCCAACTACCTTGAAATATGGGGTACAAGCGCTACCGGGCCCGCACTTCCCGGCCGAAGCTTGATTAGTATACCTATCTTGAGGTAATACCTATCATTTGGGATAATATACGCAGAATTGATCAAACAGCAAATTTCTTCTACAAGCGGATTGTCCTTTGTACCTTCTGGCAATCAACCCATGCCAGTGAAAATCCCCGTTGAGAAAAGTAGAAGCTTGAAACATCTACTGAATCGGGGTACATTGGTCTAGGTAAATTATAACGACCTCACTGCGACCTCACTGGAAATATGATTAATAAGGGAAATTATCCCCAAATGGCTTTAATTCAGGTTGGTGAAATATTATAATTTACCCAGATTGGTGTCTTTGTACAGTTTCTTGATGGAGTTTTTACAGTTATCCCGCCAATAGGGCATGGGATTCTGTTCTACCAGCTAACAATGTGCCATTGTTTGCAGGGAATCGAAGAGTGGCAATAGATTATGCATGTTGGTTCATGAATTCCAACTTCGCGGACTGCTGGAAAGCAGGGTTATTTGTCACTTGGCTCAATGGTTCATTGTTTTTGCAGGGTACACATTATGGCCATGTCCGCCTCAAAATGATCATAATCCATTGGAATTGCGGAATTGGGTGGTGTTCCTTTAATCTGGGCTGATCCCCAAAGTTATAACTCCCACAACTAAGGTTATATATGTAGTCCTACAACTAAGGTAATATATCTATATATATATACGGAGGTTTCCTAAAATGGGGGTATCCCAAAATGGACGGTTTATACTGGAAAATCCAAATCCAAATGGATGATCTGGGGGCACCCCCATTTTAGAAAACCTCCATGTATCTCTATATATATATTTATTTATTTATAACTCTTACGACTAAGTATGTATATATATATACATATTATCATTATAAGCCAATAATAATAAAAAAAAACTGTTATATAAGGACCACGGTCGACTGCAAACATCACCGAGGCATCTCCCACATGGGCTCCTCCCGAGGCTTCAGAGGCCAGGAAAATCCAGGAAAATCCTCTGTTCATGGAGAAATCTATAGGGAAATCTCTAGGAACCTATAGGATATCAGGGGATAATCATGGGATAAGCATGAGATAATCATGGGGTAATGGCACCCTCTGGTAAACAAACATAACTATTGAAAATCACCATGTTTGATGGGTAAATCAACTATCAATGGGGTATTTTCAATAGCTATGTTAAATTACTCGAGGGTATATGAATTGAATACGCATGGATTAATGATAGCTAGGGAAATCTATACTGAGTCGACCGACTGGCCAGATACTAGTACACCTTATTTTTGTGCTATGGTAAAATGTACTAACCAGCTAACATGAGTAGATTTTTCTGGCAGGTAGCCAAGATTCACCATGGAATGGTTGATAAGGGGAGAAAAATCATGGGATAATAATGGGCTAACACTGGTTCATAATGTTTGATAACGGTCGATGATGGCTAGCGGCTATATACCTACTTTGTTTTTTGTTAGACAAAAGACAATTACACCGGCAAGAGACCCCAAACAGTGCAGAAAGTCACGCCACAGGGGCCCCATTTTACCTCGTTTCTGGAAATACAGCAAAACGTAAGATGAGGCATTTGTGTGGATTGTTTTGCACGTCTTGCAATATCTCACATCATAATATGATAGAACAATGTTATTTAAATCTTGTTTATATTTCAGAAAGGGACGTTGTGGAGAGCTGGAAAGAGGAATGGACAGATATGGGTCATGTTTTGGATTAATATATTGCTACTAAGCTTTCTGTTCAGTTTTTTTTCTCTGTCTTGCTTCCTCCTCGAGACCCCTGGAAACCCTAAAGCTCTGGTTTTTACCTTCTAGATTCTAGACCTCCCTGAAGGGGAGGGGGCATTTTTTTTTCCCCACCTGCCAGGTGAGGGTTGTTAGATTTTATGTCAGTTGCCTGCTCCTCCTCTCCTCCTCCTCTCCTCCTCTCCTCCTCTCCTCCTCTCTTCTCCTCTCCTCGTCTCCTCTCCTCCTCTCCTCTCCTCCTCCTCCTGCTCAACCGCGACCCTCGACGCACAGTGGTCTCTGTCGGACCTCAACCACGACCATC
>Ga0126342_10001961_pt1 | contig 30841 bp, 25 predicted proteins | sample Cyp1metagenome_FD_92528 | JGI IMG/M metagenome (GOLD analysis project Ga0126342, IMG submission 92528) | Coral microbial communities from Lord Howe Island, Old Settlement Bay, Australia - Cyphastrea 1 metagenome | ecosystem: Host-associated > Invertebrates > Cnidaria > Coral ...
CCTTTCCTTTCCTTTCCCTTGCACCCACGCTGTCCGCACACCACCGTTCGAGCCAGGTCGCTCCCCCACGCGGTTAAACAACTAAACGAGAACCCAAGCATCGAAGATGCTTTTGGGAAAAAAACAGGGCATGGATGCGTGGGGTTTCTTCTTGCTTCGCCGCATGGCCTCGCATGGCCAAGGTTCACAATCACTTGGCATGATGGTGTAGGTGGTGCAGTACAACTGCCTGAGCTACGAGTACCCTCTGGAATTCCAGAGACTGAACTAAACTGCGCTGAAATTCTTAGGTTGCTAACAGCGGCCATGGGTCAAGAGCATTTACATTTAAGATATGTTCAACCTGCGTCCCAAGGCCACCAAGGTTCGTGGGTGTAAACGGTGTGCCGCGCGGTGGATAGATACCTGGGATTGTTTTGAATGCCACGTGCCCCGCACCATGGCCACCATTCCAAGATATATAGCACACACACACACCCGAAACAATAAATGCTGCTACTAGGAGTAAATCACTTGTCTAGCTTTTTTTTGTGGGATTCCTATGCTATAAAATGAATCTTGGATTGAAGAAAAGACGTGCCTCTTATGGAACAAACACATGATATGCTGACTCTTGTCTCAGTCTCGGTCTAGTACGGGACTCATAGATGCAGTTCAGAAAGATTTTGTCAATTGGTCATCCAAGCTAGATAGATCTGGCAAAATATACTGTAAGAACAAATAAATAAATCACAATAAATCTAGGTAGATCCGGACAAAATATTGAAACACAATGGCCATTTCAGGAACCTACATTGGAGGTAATTACCTACCATATATAGGGCCTGTGCAAGGGATAAGGGAATTTCCCCGCAACATATGGCCGTATATGGTACAGTACCTCCATTTCAGGATCCTGAACATTCCCATTGAGTTCAGGACATATTAGGACTATGCTCTAAGTACTAAGTATCTATAACTCCCAGACCTGACCTAAGACCTAAGGAGACATAAGCCACTTTTGGGATGCGTCCTAGTCAAAAACCAACATCAACATGGTGACCTGGTAGTGCTGGTGACTGCAATTCCAAAATGACATGGATCACTTTGATTCATGTGTCATGAAGTGATGATGAGGGTCCCCAATGAGTCCCAAATGGGTCATGGGTCCCCCATGGTCCCCCAAAAATCTGCCAACTGGTTCCCTCCTTCCAGCCTTTTTGAAACAAAACGTGGCAAGTGGCGTGGGAACTTGGGAACGCCCTCGTTTCCTGTGGGCTTCCTGATGCGGAAGGCCTCCCTCAATGGAGTCGCCACCTGGCCCAACATCCCATGGTACCATGGCCCAGCATCATTTGCCAGTTATAGATAGATGCTATATAAATCTACATGAACTAGAATTGTTAAGTGTTTATGTTTGTTTTTGTTTTCCGTTTGTTACTATTTTTTCTGATTGTTCAATCGCCGCCAATTGGGGTAACTCCAATTTTTGAAGACAAACAGAAACATCGCATGGCCCCATTCTCCATGTTCAATGAAGATCCGCCAAAAGTTCATGACTTGGGGCTAGGGCACCGTGCTTCACAGTGTTGCCTCACACACACTGAGTGGAACAACTTCTTCTGTACTATTCAAGGAAAAATCTACAGAAAAAAAAACATACTATATTGGAAAGCCATGGTTTCCTGTAGATTTTCCATGTTTTGCCCGTGCGATGTCCACCTTCTCATAGACCTTCTGGTCCTCCAACACGCCTTGGCTGCCAGCTGCCAATGCACTATTCAGGCGAGGTAACCACCCAGCACTTGGCACTTGGAAACCTATGGTGGGATTGTTTGAAGGACCAAATTAAATTCGGAGTTGCCTAAAAAACATCCCACTATTTTGGGGACAAAATAAACCTCTCCCATAATAGATGATTTGACATCGACTTCCCAATCGATCGTGCATTTCTACCAAGGTGCTCATGGTCTCAGTGTCCAACATCAGCATTCCGAAGATACCCTTACATACCGGTTCATTGCTGCCATCCGGAACCAGGAGTTGATACCTCAGCGGTGGTCAAATGATCAACTTCAGTGGGCAGCTGGATTTTGGACTGTGAGTTTGTCTGAAAACAGGATACCGCAATCTTTTTTGTGGTTTACTTTGGCCATAGAATTGGCATATCCGGTCCGGTTTTCAAACAAACCCATGTAAATCCATATAACATGGTTGGCTTCTCATGTTGTGCCCAAAATTCATTCACCCTTTTTCAGCGTCTTGCAGGTGACAGGCCATGGCAGTATTCTGCAAAAAAATCCCAGCAAACAACAGGCAAAAACCGTAAAAACATGTAAAAACAACTGTTGATTCCTCCAAGACTTGGGGCACACAGCATCTCCCGTCCTTTCAACCGTCATATCAACCGAATTCCAAGTTGACGGTTCCTCCCGGAAGCTTCGTCCAAGGCTCATAGGCATAAAAGGAGCGCATGGCAGCTCCAAGCGAAGAGATACCCACATCAAGGACAGGATCTCGCTCCTTAGGTGGGTGGGCTGTGATGCTGCTGCTGCTAGTATGTTTACTATTTTGAATATTCATTGTTAATAATAATGATAATAATAATAATAATAACAATAATAAATATATATATATATATATATATAATATGTTTGACATGTGTTTTTTTTTGAATTTCATACAGTGGCCGATAGTATACAAATATATGATATGTATATGATGGCATATGTACATGCGATATCATGTGATAAAATGTCCTTACAGCACCCTTCCCTGAAGGATGATGTATTTTAAACTTCAAGGAAGGCACGCACAAAAATGTGATGGTTTTACCAGATGTTACCTGCTGTTATTTCGTGCACCAGGGAGTTGTCTGGAAGAACAGCTGAAAAGTAGTGGCGGCTCATGTCATCAATAGCTATGAGGCTATGAGGCTATGAGCCTAAGGGCCATCTTAAACCTCCAAGTTGCGGTGGCTGCGCGGTCATTTCGAGTGCAAACCTGAAATCCAGTGGGGTCAGCGGATGCGACATGGGCCTGGCTGCCTAGCTGGGTGACCGGGATCATCAGTCATGACCAGCAACTCTCTCAACAGGATCCCTGCTTTGAACTTCTCCTTCAGCGAGTTGAGAGTCATGCCAGCCTCAGCTTGTTCCAGATCAAAGGGTTGCAACACGGGGCCCGTCTAAAACACATGGCTCCAACAATTGGTTTCATCTATTATGCATATAATTCCAGTGCATACATGCATCTATCTATCTATTTATCTAACTATCTAGTCTAATCTAATCTGATCTAATCTAACCTAATCTAATCTATCTGTCTATCTATATGTATTAATTGGATAGATAGATGGATAGGTAGATGAACATACATATAGGTATATATACACATACATGCATCCATACATATGCATACATAATCATATATATGTATATCATATATATATACGGGTATATACGTATATAATTATATATACGTATATAATTATATATACGTATATATATATATGCCGTAGATAAACACCTAACAAAGGGAGTATCCTTGCTGCCTGATAGGAACAAATCCCAATGGCTGTTGCTGAGACATCATCCTTCCACTTTCCAAATCCCCCAGCACTGGGATCATTGAAGGTGTTATATAAATAGGCAATGTTTGGTATCAAGCCCTAGCAAGTTGGGGAAGATTCAAACTATTTGTATATATTCGAAGCAAACAGCAGAACACACGCACTCAATGATAATGAAAAATCGCACCACAACGGGTTTGTCCAAGCACAGGCTACCCCTTAATTCTAGCGCTTTATCATGCTTTATCATAATCTTGTCATTAAACTATGCGAATTTGGGGTATGCCCTGATTTCCGCACAAACCACATCAGGTTGCTGGTTACATATCCAATTATATCCCATCACATGCCAATTCTATCCTATTCTCAGCCCCCTAAGATGGTTGGTTTCAAAGTGTTTCAAGCTTTCAAAGCCCATGGATCAAACCCTTAGTCTATAGGCAAGCTGCTCCTTTTTTCAAGCCAACGTTTCGGAAGCGTTCGCACTTGTTCAGGGCAGCATGGAGTCTTAGACCCTTCTCACCAACGTCCTGCCAGGGACGAGTAAACGATTGTTAGGAGTTCTTGGGGCATCTTGGGGCATTCGGAATAAACCCATCCCATATGATCCATGTATGGTATATTACCTACAAAACTGGGTGATTTTTAGGGTAAATGTTGGCAAATATACTATACATGGAGCATATGGGAATGCTAACAATACTTTTGAATCATACCACGATTGGGCACCCAGACCCACACCCATTTGACACTCGCGTTGTCACCTCCATGTAGGTAGCGTAGGGGGCCCAAAAGGAGTTGTCATGCCATGCCGTCAAGGCCTGTTCCTTGGACTGCAACAGGTTCAAGGGATGGAACTGGGTAGTAGTGGGGTTATAAGCCAGGTATAAATGCGATAACACACTGGGGGACTTTTTGACCAGGTTTATTCGCCACTTACTAAGTGGGATCCTCCATGTATGGCTCTCATGGGTCTGCTGGGCATGGATTTCCATTACCACCAGGTTCTTCACTGTGACCTGTACGGCGGCCCTTATCAAATTCAAGGATTAGTACCCTACAGGGTCTCAACTGCCGTCGATTTACATGATTTACATGGTTCTCCCCATTTAGATACGTTGAGAGCCAGGAATCATTCCGGCACGGGCGCTTATGGATATGAACCACTCACATCATTTCGGACTGGATGATTAGTTTTAGTCGCCTATGTCCTGGCAATGGGAAATGGTGATCAACACTCAAATCTTTGGGATTTCTCCATTTTTAAGATGCAACCGCATGGTTGAATCATGTTGAATCCACATGTTGGATGTTTAAATCATCTTAAATCTTAAGTTTACCCTAAATCATAGAAAAGAAACAACTCCGTTTGTTTGATGATAAACTCTCAAAATTCATGGTGACATGATCATCCCAAATAATCTTACATCATTCAAATTTGCCTTTTTGATGGTGAATTTACACTCCCGTATCATTGACATTAAATCAACAAACACATCACCGTTTTGGATGGTGACTTTGCCATCCAAAATCATTTAAACCAACAACAAAAATACAGGGCAACCTCTCAAAATCCATCATGGATTTATCCTGATTTCCAATGGTTAAAAAATAAAAGTTTATCTAGTTAAACAATTTATTAACAAATACCATGATATTAGTCGTTTTACTATATGTATATTATATATATATATACACATGAAAAACTTGTCTGCATATTTACAGGGTATCATTAAACTAATCATATTACTAACCAACTAATGTATTTTTCTGTCATTATACAAAATATGTATTATCATTATGTTTATTATTATCATTAATGCATTCCGAAAAACAAAAACATGTTTCATAAACAAGTTCTTCACGATATAACATGATATAATCATATACATATATATATATATGGGTAAATTATAATAATTCACCACCCTGAATTAAGGCCATTTGGGGATCATTTCCCTTACTAAACACCCAAGAAATGGCCATGATCCGATCGGAGTCCCAGGCGCTGGTACCGCCGCATAGCCTGGGGTGGTCACCGCCGTTTTGGACAGCGGCACCTTGGCGGCGGTGCCAAACCCCCTCGGTGGTTGCAGGATGAGATAGTGATGTTGAAATGGCAATCATATATACATTATATATATATATACATAATATATGTATATATGTATTAGTATATATGTGATTGTGTGATATGAGTCACTTGGGTTCGGATCATTATTTTATATGGTTTCACGATTGGCATCGAAAACATGTGGCTAGGGGACCCGTAAATCTAATTCTGTAACATAATTTTATGATAACAGAAATAACATTTGGGGGGCACAGTATGACACATGTTTTAACAAACCAATGCTTATATGAACAAATTTGTAATGAGGTGAAAAGGTGGCTAGTAGGATAGGAGTATAAATCTAGATAGAACGCATGTGTATTATATATAATTATATGTATATATATAATTATATATACAATTATGTATAATTATATAATTATGTATATAGCTATACATATATAAAACTATAGATATGTATACATATATGTGTGTGATTGTGTGTATTTTGTGTTCTATGGACCCTGTCGATCCCAGCTCTCGTTTCTTGCGGATCACCTGGCCGTGCCTTCAACAAACTCAACACAGCAACGATCACTTCAGCGCCAGGAACAAATAGGAACAGTATTTACTTGATTGATAGTTCAGAAAATGTTTGAAGGCCATGTGACACTCCAACATCTGTATAGGGGTCCAGGAACTTTGTTGAATTATGTTGAATTATGTTGAATTCCCTCACTGTTCATCACTGTTCATTGTAAATGGACGCTGCTGGACCGCCCAGCACCCCTTTCAACCACCTGACTACTACTTCATTTGTGCCGAGCACACAACACAAACCGTACTTTCGCTGCTGCAGCTCACATTGAACTTGAACAACGCAGAGCCCAAATGCATGATTTCACCATGTGAGATCTATATGGAATCTATGTGATTGTGTATATATGTATATATTAATATATGTATATATGTATTATATATGTATCCATGTAGTTATAAATATATGTATATATGTATTATATATATAACATATGTATATGTATATACATATATGTATACATGTATTATATATGTATAACAAATGTATAATATATGTATCTATGTCTATGTAATATATATATATATATATATATATTAATATATGTATATGTAATATATGTAACATATGATGGTGACATTGTCGGGTTTCCATGATGACTTGAACACTTTCTGTGACTGACCGAACTTTGCCCAAAGCTTTCAACCTGAGTCAACCTGAGTCACCCTGAGTCCCCAAGCATCGTAGCCAGATGAACCTTTCAGGGGAACTGGCTGGACACATATTCATAGAAGTTGCAACATAGCAACTGGACATGATTCTCCTCTGTATCATGGCAATTCAATGCAATTCAGCCAACCCTGAGCCGACTACCGAGACAGCCATCGATTAATGGGTCACCTTTTTCATGGCTTGGCATCATCCCATCGATGGGATGAAACTTATCAAACATGGCTTTGTCTGAAAATAGGCCACCCTAAACATCCTAAAACACAGGACAATCATTTTCCCCATTCAACATAACCATACTCCATGTTCAAAAACACCCTGATAAGAGGAGCGCTGGCGAACTGAATTGTTGATTGTCACTCCCCATTATTCATCACCATTCACCATCATGAGGCTGACAATTAAACAAGTTAAATCCCATGATCAAATTTGTTTAACATGGCTCCTTTCTAGATGATTTACGTTTAAAAAAAAACTGCGATTTTCCACTTCGCAAACTCTTAAATGACATTAAATTACCATACATTATCTACATCTATGGCCTTATTATGGTACAGTACCTCCATTTTTGGATCCTGAAATTCCGTTTGAAAAACTGAAACCGCTGACCGTAGCAACGGAGGAAGACCAGCCTGCGGCGTCGCTTTGCGGAACTCGCGGCACTCGCGGTGATGTCGGGGGTTTCCTCCTGGCGAGGATCATTTTGATCTCCTGAAACTACTGAAGGGGGAGCCAATTTTATCAAGTTCTATATATATATGTATATATATGTATATATATATATATATTTATTATTATTATTAGTATTATTATATATATATAAAGAATCATCCTGAAGTGGATCGAACATAGGATTTTCATGGATTTTCAAAAATATCCTCATTTCAGTGAGGATTCTTTACGTTTCCATACTTTATACTCCATGAGGACAATAGACTTTTATACACATCTATACACCCTATGGATCCAAGATGATTCATCTGTACCTTCTGAGGCAATTTTTTGGAGTATGACTTTTGGGGGGTTAGGTTAAGTACCTCTTCAGCAAGGATTTAGATCTATAGGGATGTATATATATATATATACAGTGTATATATATATATATATGTGTGTGTGTGTATGTGTATATGATTATATATATATGTATGTATGTATATGTGTGCATAAATGCCTATAATATCCTATAATATCCAAAAATAATATCAAATCATCATCTGTTGGGATTCGTCAACCACGCTTTGTAGATGCATCATGTGGGGCGATCTGGATTCTTCGCATCCAGCGTGCTGAGCTCAATCCCAACCGCATCCTACTGGGGGTCAGCAATTTTAGTGATATATGATTTCACGCGTAAGACAACAATATCAACAACATCAACATCAAGCATCAACATATGTGCCGTGGTTGACCCAACGCATCCCCAAATGGTGCCGTTCATTGTTGGACATCCAAAATACCGCATGAGTCTGGGCGCTTCAAGCCGTCCCAAGCATTCTACAAAGATATGACAACATATAAAAAAGGTCAAAGGTCAAATGATCATGGTCCCGAATAGAATCAGAAATTGATGGAAAAAACCGGAGAAAAGGATGGAAGATCAGATCTTGGAAAGCCCGTGAAAGCTCCAACCAGCATCAACCAGCACCAGTACATGGTCCTCTTCGGTTTTAGGAAGCCACCGCTTCCTGAGGGCTCCGTACGGCTCCGTGATTCACGGGGCCCCTTTTAAGGTATTGCCGCATCCTGAGGGGGGAAAAAATAAATTACAAAACTATAAAACCAAAGGACATCAGCAAATGAGCCAATCTAGGTATAAATTGAGGAACTTGTGGGAGAAAAAGTGGAAATCGTCCAGTTTCTACGTTACATGCTACTTCCATGGCCCGGTGTTGAACTTGCAGGAGAAGCAATCGAAGAATGAATACGCATGTAAGATCATGGGATGCCCAAAACACTAATGTGCAGGGAGGAAAAATGAAGAGCATGTCTGACCCCACCTAAGGATATCACAGTGGGTTTCCGATGGTTCTCTAAGTTCTGTGCATATCTCCAGTCGCATCTACACCATTGTGAAAGTTCTGCAACCGCCAGCACCATGCCAGTACGTACCTTACTGAGGGCAGGTCCAACAAACAAGTCGAGCTCCTTCTCGGACCATTCCAACGCATCACTCGGAAAATTCAACTTACCTAAGCTCAACATGAGGCGGAAAGACCACCGGTGCTTGAGATTTTCAGTGCGGATCAAGAAAGGTGGATACCCTTTGACAATCAAACATGGCTGACAAATGGCAATGGTAAATTTCTGGTAAATCACCAATTTTCATGGAATAATTGGATGCTCTATAAAATGACTATCAATGGGGAGTTTCCGTTGCCATGTTTCAGTAGCAAACATTACCCATCTGTCCTTTTGGGAATACAGGCTTTCGGTTTCAAGACAAACTTTATGGGTTGTTGAATGGGGGTTAGCTATACCTGCTATACCCTACTGCCGAGGAAAAAATAGTCGTTCTAAGAAGATAGGTCAAACAACCCAAAAAATGATTCACTTCGTTCCAAACATGACAGTATGTTTCTTGGAGAATCTAAGCACTTGCTCACGTACACAAAACGTGAAGAATTTTGGAATTCTAGAAAAAAAACGAAAAGTACCTAAAACAACGAGATTTCAGGATCTGCAGGTATTTGCATTTTTTTTTGTGTTTTTTTCCGGGGTTTTGCGGGTTGTTTCCTTAGTCGTTTGAGGCGCTGCAAATATGTGTCGGCCTTTGTCTCACCAAGCCCAAAAACATGCAATCAAAGTCCTAGAATCGATGACCAAAGTAGTATCTAGGTGTTTTGGGTAAAATCAGTCGATATAGGTCAAACATGTCAAACTCCGAAAACACCGATATTATCCTAGGATTTGGAGGTCGAGGTTCATTAACAAAGCCCAATGCTCCATTCCATCTCACCATCACCTCGCTAGATCATCATAAGGCCGAGGTGCTTGCGTCTACGTCTGGATACCTGTGTAAAGCTCGTTGGATCGAGGGGTGTTCGAGGTCAATGTCTTCCATGGCGCGCGAGATGTGGAAAATGCTCCACCAGGATCCTATATCAAACAAATGTAATCAAACTAACACATCATATGGACATGATTTGAAATGTAGCTATTTAGTGAGAATGGAAGAAAAACATATGGATAACAAATTCATAACAAATGCAAGACACGAGAAATCATGAAGGCAGGCCGTGGATTTGAACCCAACTGCGGTCGTGGACCGTTTGGGATTTGGGATGTGCCATGACCTGGCACAGATCTGCGCAATCTGCCAGGATGAAATGCCCCATGTTGGACGTACCGCTCCAACAAGCTTAGATGAGAGGGGAAGATTGCCTTCTCTTAGGATGGGCGGTTTTCTTGAACATCACCCGCTTGTAGATGATGCTCCCATTCAAAAGATTATCTACAAGTATATACCATGATCTACCCATTGAAGGATGGGAAGGTAGAAATCTGTTTAAGCCCCTGGACATCCTGGAGAAGCCCCAAGTGGCCATCAGCCGGTCCTTCTCCTCGTCCTGCAATTCCTGCCAACATCAATTCAGTGGCAGGTCCAGCTATGGCCTCAACTCATCCATTATTGTGGATGGCCGAAATCGTTCACCACGGAACATGTGGAATCCCCACGACGATTGCAGACCGAAGCTGGTGGATATACATGAAGGATTAGCCACTTTCACAAGCAATCTAACGCGGCATCATGAATGTAACTTGGAGGATAACATCATGCAATCCGAAAGGAATCCTGAAAATCAAAAAGAAGTCCTCGGAACAAAAAAAACATCAGACACTGAAGCAAAGAACAAATGGTTTGTAAGACAGTGTTTCAATTAGACCATGTCACTCTTGAGGCTTCGGGGTTTTGGCGAGTTGGTGATGTCAACCCCCTTCAAACAAGTCATTCCGGGTCATTTCCCCAGAGACGTGGCATGATGATCAACCATGAGACAGTCATCATCTATCGCAGAAGGGGATGTTCCCATCAGAAACGAAAAAAATCAACATCTAACCATGGACATTAATCGGCAACATCTAACCATAACTTGCTTGACATTCATGGTTTCATAGTGTTTAATCATAGTTTAATCCATCAAACACATCCATAGCTTTCTGCGTCAATCCCAAAAACATCATCATGCTTCCATCCCAAGTGAGCACCTGTGCAGGCCAAGTGGGCACCTCACCTGTGAGATGCTGAAGAGCTATTTCTATGCTCCATGGCTTGCTATGTTTAAACAAAAACAAATGGTATCCAAAAAAAGAAAAAACAAAGGGGAAAAACAGGTTCCCATATGATGCCGATCTTATTCTATTGATATATTTCATTCGGTTCAATTCATAGATTCATAGCTTTGGAAGTTGATGGAAGTTGTTTGGCCCCGCTTCTGTATTTGTTTTTAGAGGGACCCCATCTCAGGGACCAAGTCGGATGGATCCACGTGTCCAAAACACCAGCAGCCAGGGAGGATCCATCATCAAACGGCAGCTTCATGGAATGTATTTTGGTCAGCTAGAGTGAGAACACGAGGGTCATTATTTAGTATTATTCCATGATGGGATCTAGTAAAAGTAAAAGTACGTGTGCAGCTTGTTTAGCAATACTATGTATATATATATATAACACGAAGGAGAGAGAAAAAAAAACATCTAAGGACCAGTCCCTCCGGGTTTCGGCAGGAAACCATTGGAGTTTTTGATGGCTGTGCCGCTGGGAAACCATGTGTTATTTTTTCATGACATATCCTGCTCTTACCTATCCATGGGACTCCAGGGAGCAGCTTTGGGGCCCACAGGGGGGCTACCACACTTGTCAGCTCCAACCATCGATGATTTTAAGAATCCCCAAAAAAACAGGACATTGAATTAATTTTAATTCCAACCCCGGTTTGTTCATACCTTGCGTAGGCCACCCCAGCTCTGATACTTCCAAACAAATAAATACTATTTAATACCACCATAATCATGTACAAACCGGGGCTCAAGATTCACCCGCGCTGCATGGCTCAAAAGGCGCATCTTTTTCATCTCGCGGCACCGCACGGCACCAGGTGTTGTGTCTGCAGCTCAGCGTCCAAGACGATGCCCAGAGCCTTGAAAAGCCTTGGTTTTTTAGCGCGGAAAAAAAAACAGAGAAAAACACCCAAGGGCTGGGCCGCCCCACCTACACTATTTCATATCTATTTTAATTCTACATGTATATGAATGTTATTTGATTGATTTGAAATTACCTGCCTGACTTCAGCAATGACAACAATTATCTCTCTCCATCGACATCTCAGGAGATCAGCATGACATTATCTCATATTATCTCTCTCTCTCTATCTCCCCCCATCGCCATCTCCACTGGTGAGACTGACCTAGGGGATCAGCATGTCTCCCCAATTTACAGTACAGTATCTATTATTGTCATGTGGGGGCACAACTCTTAGTAGCTCCCCAATTAATAGGGAATCCGGGAATGTGGAACTAATGATTGAAAACATGGAGCTCCTTGGCTAACATCCAATACCGCCAGCTAGTTCATTAATGTTCATGAATCACTACAACAGTACCTCTTGTTCATACACCTTGTGATGATGACCCACGCCCCCAACATGCCCTCAATGGTAGGCTTCGTCTCCCAGCAACCCTGAACTCGGGTGGTGCTTGCTGCCGGCCCACAGGCCTGCCCTGCATGGGCAGCCGGGCCTCCCCAAAGAGCGCGGTTCCGGCCGTGGCGTCTGCTTCGGTGATGCGAACCCAGCGGCCATTAAAAAGGCGACGACCAAAGAAGAGCACAGGGGAGCGCTCCCATCCTTAAGGAGCTGATGAAACTGGCAAGGGGAAATCCAGAGAGTTTGTTGGACATCTATTTTTGCAAAATGCCTAAGGAAGGGTTCTCGTTTATGTTTGGGGGGGCTGGGCCTTTGTTTACTGTTGGCCGGAGTCCGTTGCGTCCGGAACCATCTGCAACCGCTCGACATGGGTGAGACTCAATTTTTTAAGGGGGTACCACCCAATTTTCAGACGCAACTACTGTACAGTATATGTAGATATGGTGTCCCATGGTATCCCATTAGAGCCCACTGATAGCTACAGAGACACTAGGGAAAGTGGGATAAAACCGACCAAACTAGAGATATAACTGAACCAACATGTTTTTTCTCGGTACGCCTTGGGGACTCGTTGCAATATAAATTATTTTATGCCGTGATGATATGTTCTGTACCTAAGCAGGCCATGGAATATTGGGGTAAGCCAATTAGGAGCCAAACCCGTGTGTCAATTTTCAAGTATACCCAAGATAGAGGAAGAAAACAAAAAATACTGAAATAATGACAACTTATTCATATTTATTCTATATGTTTCTACCTCATTGGATGTTTTCCACAAATATTAACCACTGACCAGCTCCAAAACATGGCCAGAGTGTCTCTGTATTTTTCCATCCGATGGAAGCACGGCATCGATCTGTATCCTTTCCCTCAGATAGCCCAAGGCCAAGGCTGCAACGACGCCCAGCTCGGCAGCACCGTTCAGGAGGCAAAAAAAAACCACGATGGCCAGGGGATAGTGCTTCCTGGTGCGGGAAGTGAACATTTGACCACCAAAAATGGTGACTTTAGAAAGAACAACACATGGGACTTGGATGGGGGCTTTAAATCTTTATTTATAGTAGTGATTTAACCATCACGCATCTGTGGGTTTTAAGACAAGATGATTTCCGCGTCAATCATTGGGATTTAAACATCAGGAATGGGGGGATACCCCACCCATAGTACTGGTGCAAGGTGCCACTGGCCACTTGTGACTTACGCATTTCAGGGGTCCTCCTAGCAGCAAACAATGGCATGTTGGAACATGCATCTTTAGCAATCTTAAATATATCTATCCAGATAGATAGACAGATAGACAGATAGACAGATAGACAGATAGACAGAGAGAGAGAGAGAGATAGATAGATAGATAGAAAGATAGATAGATAGATAGAGCGATAGAGAGATAGAGAGATAGAGAGATAGAGAGATAGAGAGATAGAGAGATAGAGAGATAGATAGATAGATAGACAGATAGATAGATAGATAGATAGATAGACGGACAGACAGATAGATAGATAGATGCTATATGCTATATGCTATATGCTATATGCACTTACACGGATGCAAAAAATGCAACGGATCTGCCCAAGCTATATAGGGTGCCTGGACAAATGATATTGCCCACTTCCTGGCTTGCAGCCGCAATGTCAGGAAAATTGCGGGAAGGAACACTAAGATATGTTGGAAAAGAGCTTCAATGAGCCGGATATAGTTCATTTCTCAACGAAAAATACAAACAATGAACAGGATTTGCGTATCACTCACCAGCTGCTTTGCCCACAGAAAACGTTGAACGGATGGAAGGAAATTGACCGTAACCATACGTACGTTTAACGTGGACAAGAACACGGGTTTCCAGATGTGTCGGGGAAGTTTTCTAGGAAAAAACATTCCGAAGATATCCGGCATCCCAACATCTCATGCTTAATCATCATATGTTCCGTCAAACTGGCCTAAAGCAATGTGGGGGATACATATCATCCCCGTTTTCTTAGCCCGAAACAAACCAATCCAAAAAGATGAAATAAGCTAGGCAAGAAAGTGGCAAAGCTACCATCGCGCCCTCAAAGTGCACAGGTGGAGCACACTGCAAGATCCAAAGAGAAATCATGAATTCCATTCCATGTCGCTCTGAGCCCATTTTGATCCATTTTCTGGGTATCCACAAAAAAAGCCCAACAGACGTTATACCATGTTATACCCCCATGAATTCCTATGATATCCTCATGTGGTGAAAAATATTCCAATATCTTATCGCCAACTTGTTATACCCAAATGTTTATTCCCGCGGTATATTCCCATTACCCTCTGGCAATCAAGCATAGCAAAAGGCAACTTCCGATACATGGAGGTTTATAGCTGGGAACATCATCGAACTAAATTAAATGGGTGATTTTCCAGCAAGCTACGTTTGATTGCTGGAGTGTATAGTCCCATGTTTTTATTCCCATGGTATTCACATGATATTCGCCACAGCATGTCCCAGGACTGGTGCCTCTTGAGCGGTATCCCCACCAGGGTGGTTTCCGCTTCCCCCGCCGCCAAGCTGTGCACTGTTAGGGCGTAGATGGCAACAGGAACCAGACCGCGGGTGGGGATCAAAGGCCAAATGGAGTACCAACTCCTAGGCGCTCCAAGGGGGCACTCATGGGCACCTGTTTTGAAGGGAAATTCCACCGGAAACCCCGCGGTTTTATAATGTTTTATATCATTTTATATCCATCGATTTTGAACACATGTTCAAAGCGTGATGTGAGAGTAGCAACACTTAAGGCCGAACAAAACTGAGAATTGGAAATTGGAAATTGGACGCCGGAAACTGTGCTTGTTTGAATACATTGTCCTGTTTATGGTTGCATGATTCAACAAAATCAACAAATGACCAAAACTGAGGATTGGCCAATTCCAGCGAATCATTATACCCAATGGATTCATGCGACGAATCAGTGAAGCCATGACTTTTTTAGTCGAATAGAGGGCCTCTGCAGCATTTTCATATATAGAAAAACAATTCTATGGCAAACTGTATGCGATCTTTATCATTAATATATATATATTAATATTAAGATTTCCAGGTTTTGCACTGCGTCGTCCTATGGTATCCTATTGTGGGGTCAGAATCAAATCGCAAAGTATGGGCAATCCCAAGGATGAAACCATCCGCATCGCCTTGGGATAGCCAGATCGTTATGCTGCATGGACACGAGGCATTGTAGGGATGGGCAACGCATGGATTACCAATGAACAACATTGAATTTTACATATACTGAATACAGTACAGTACTAATACTAGAAAATTTAAATTTTGAAAGAAACACATGTATGCATATGTATGCTGCTTTTGCACTACCGTGTACATTCTAGAGAGCCCTTGATGCAGTAGTTCCCGCGCGGCACTGCTGGTCGACAGACGCAATTGGTGATTGAGATCGGCCCCAGGTCCAAATACAGACCAACATCCCCTCCCTGATGATGGAGAGAGAGTGAGATATCATAGAGTCTTAGAGATCCAGATTCAGTTTCTTGTAATCTATTCTGTCTATGTTGAGACTATTCGCTGGGATGCAATCTTACATCCAACTCCATCCTTCTACAGTCCCAGCATCCTGGCTTGATAGAAAAGATCCAGTACCAAAGCAAAGAGCCTCAGAATAACGTGGCAGAGTTCCTGGGGTACATCGTTGGGACTTCGTTGGGATGCTGGAATTGATTCGGATTTTGGACCCACTTCTGGATGCACAAAACAACTCTCGATTCCTTTCCGGCACTCCAAAGTTTGACAAAGAAAACAAAACCATGACACATCCAGAAGCAAAACCCATAATCCGAATCTATATTTCGATATAGTACATCTTCAGGGGAGGCAACCCACATCAACCCACCCTGCCCCCTGTCAAGCAGCAGGAACACCACGTTCACCGCAATGGTGGCACAGCAGCTCCAAAGCAACAGCTTTCCGGAACCCATGGCACGTTCAATGCGTGGCAAGCCAGAGAGGATCCAGTAAGCAACCAGCAGGGCGAACAGCGACTGCAACAGTCCTGCAGACAGTTCCCATATGGATACACATTCACGGCCAACCATTACCCTCTGGTAAACTAACAAACTAGCATAGCTATTGAAAATGGACCATAGAAATAGTTGATTTACCCATTAATAACATGGTGATTTTCCATAGTTATGTAAACGTTTGCCAGAGGGTAGGGGGAAGTAAACCAAACCATTCGAGGTGATGGTGGCTGCTCATCTGTGAAATCCGCCATGGATCGAAAAAGGGCTCTTCCAACTTGTTGGCCCCAATTCTGGCCAATGTTCAAAGCATTTATAAGCATCTATTTCTATACTATTAATACTATTATTAAATTATATATGCATATAAAGAAGAAAAAATATGTATGTATATATATATATATAATTACCTGTGTGTTTGTGTGTGTGCGTTTATGACATGATGACAGTCTATAAATGGAGGAGAACACATCTAGGGGAAATAATTTCTCAGGTGAGGCCCTTCAGCCTCCTCCAGCAGGCTCCCAAAATGGTGCCGTAAAGATGGCCCAGTAGTGGCCTTCATTCCTGCAGGCAGCGCGGTTCAGCGATATGGGATATAGATGGATATACTGAGATAATCTAGAACTATAAATATATGGTTAAATATATCATAATATATCTAAATATAGGATCCAAACGGATCTAATGAGATGTTATGAGATATCATGAGAGACTCCTCACATTGGGGACCCCAAATCATGCCACTATATTGAATATATATATATATATATATATATTGCTTGTGTTTGATGATTTCAGTAGGGAAACCAATGAAGACTGGGATGGTTTGGGGTGTGTCCTAATTCTTGGATCCACTCATTGAGGAATTCATCTGGACCTGCTGGGGCCAAATGTTGACCATTTTGGACCATGTTGGACCATGTTGGACCATGTTGGACCAGTTTCCAGGAGAACCAACAACTGGCACGAAGCCTGAGTAAAGTAAATTAGCATAAAGACTCATAAAGTATAAAGAAAGCTGGAATCTGACATGTAATCCACTTGCTATTTGCAAACTTGCAGGTTTTGCGAACACAATGAATCACAATGACATACCTTTGCCATACAAGATACGATATACCACCATTGAACCACGGCCCCGCAACTGTTGTGATCTTCGCTCCTAAAACTGTCGAGGGAAAGCTTCAAGACATCGAGTTCCCGGGACCATCGCCAGCTGGCGCAATGAAACACCAAGGGGATCACGGTGAAGCTGCGGCTGATGGCAGGCGCATCTTTCCAAACACTCTGCAAGTGCTCCATGGCACCAACGTCGTAGCGTTGGGACTGACGACTGACAAAAAAGCCCCGAGCCAAGCATCGCGGTTTTTGGCGCAAGCTAGGACTCTGAATGAAGGGCATTCATGATGTCATGGAAGACATGCAAATATCGACATATATCGACGTCTCGACCATGGACTTGGTTGCAGGTCCCTTTCTGAACTCCCACCCTAAAATTCAGCGCATCTTCCAAGTGATCGACCTTGAAAACCAGGTGAAAACCCAGGCCGCACCTTTGGCCAACTGACTATCAGCTGAAGCATACTCCAGGGGTCTAGCCTTCACCTGCCAAGGCTAGAACGGAAAAATACAAGGGGATCATCATTCCAAATATAGAAGTGCAACATTGATATAATATATATATATATATATAATTATATAATATTATATATATATATATACGTACACATACACGTATTATGAATGGACGTACCATGATATACCAGTCCCCCGACGAACTTAGATATCATAAACATGCATAAACCTTGAAAATCGACAATCTAGAGCGGAAAGTAGTCTTTCAACGGAAAAAAGCGGGCTGGGAATTCAAAGCAGCTTTTACAATTTTGGGGGTGTAGTATCACATGTCGCCAAATCTCAAGCTGGTGATTTTTAAGATCAAAAGTTGCCGGGAAAGCACCCAATGATTTTCCAGTCATCCACTACCGCCCTGGTGTTCATGGCTTCGCCCCCCGACTCAAACAATATGAGTCAGTGAGGATCATCCCAAATACAGGCGAACATCAAAATGAAACCAAAACCTTGCAGTAATCCCCCAGATAGAAATGGCGAACATGATACTTTTGGAAGATTCATGAAGATTCTATAGTTTTCCATACTTTCCAGAAATTCCATTTTGGGGAACTACCTATTAACTATGCATCTATCTATCCATCATTCTCCAGGTTCGCATCTGGGGCACCACACTACCTCACCAGTTGAACCTGGGCAATCGCCACATGGCCACTGCTCAAAGGTCTTCAAGTGACCCAAGCAATTCGTGAAACTTTCAAATCAGTGTAATGTAAACTCAGGAACCCTTAGAGTTCCTATATGTTCCTATCCATATCCATACCTATCCACAGAACGCTAGAGTTGCTATAAGACTTCCGGTCATCCCCCAAGCCCCAATCTGTCTTTTTTCAACCAGTTCCTCCAAAAAAACAGGGGTTTATCCCAACACGCTCAGAAACTGTCAGACACTGGTTGGATTTCTTTTGGTTGTATGAGTATGATATATGATAATATATAATATAATATAATATAATATAATATAATATAATATAATATATATGATGAAAACATGCAGCTTCAGCCCCAAATATCCCCAGGTCACGCAGCTTGCAGCCAGGTACTGGCGTCATTCTTGGTGCAGCACGGCAGGTCATCCAAGCTACATCCTACTCCCATGGTGAAACGAAGCTTGACCGCAGGCTGGGTCCAGCTGCCAGCCCATGAGCTGCGAACATCCAAGTGATAGGGCTGAGAGGAGGTGCACAAGAATATCTCCAACTTCTCGAACCACCCAATTGGTGAAACGACCTCCTTGAAATAAACATGACGGCCTTAACCCAACATTGGGGGCCGGGGGTTAGAATAATCCAGGTAATCCAGTGGAATAGACGTGAAGGCACCAAAGGTTTCCCGGAAAGCATGATACTTCACTACTGAAACTGTGTAGCCACTCTGTGGGCCCATGGTCATGGGCCCATCTCTCTTAATACCAACGCCAGTTCAACATCCATGTTCTCAAACCACCCATGGCACATGCTTGGGCGAAGGTGTCCCCAAGGGACTCTCTGCCGAAACCTTGGACGGAAGCGCCTTCGCGATGCATTTTCCCAACTTCTTTGACAGGCTCCTCACAGGCTGCTTCTCTCCGGATTGCCCAATCATTGGAGCAAAGGATCCTGCGAAGCAAAGCAATGCTTCGAAAGGGCTGCAACATTGACATGCGTGATCTGAAGGAAAACGCAATCATACGCAATCATATGCAATCTTTTAGACTTGAGACTTTGTGAGAAACAAAGTGCGCACAAGCACACAACATAGAAGTAAACAAACAATTCAACAAGCATGGGCAGCATGGGCTTGTTATTCCCTTCTCTGCAATTCTCTGATCGTTCACTGGACCGGTTGGACTGGTGCTGAATATCCCCTGGCTCGTGTGTTTCTTAAGCAGGACGGGTCAATTTCCCTTCTTTCCAGTGATACATGGCGTACCACCTATTTAGATATTATTACTGACTTAGCCCTGCTTGTCCGAAGGTTATCCTGTTTATCCTGTTTATCCTACCCAAGTCATGACTCCACCTGTAAGATCGAGAAAAAAACGGTGATGGGTGAAGTACCCCCCCCTGGCCCAACCCAAAACCAACATGATCCATCTGCATTCATCGTGTCCTTTGGCTTGCTCTGTGAGAGCCTGTGTCTTCAACTCCGGCCTATGGCTTTCTGGGCATGTGGCGGACTGAGATGGAGAAATTCCATGGATCAACATATCAGGGAAGCTTACCTGCAGAAATCAAGAGATCATGATCGTACACTGGAAAATCAGTGAGTGAACATGACTAAACTGCTATGTTTTGCATTTTGTTTTCCATGTCGCTTTCATTTTCTGCCAGCTCTCAAACCTGTGCCTGTGAAAAAGCTAAGAAAACACGTTGAAATCCAGAGTGGTTGACACAAAGAAAATGCCCTGGATGCTGATTCGGCAGTACAAACGTATATAATAAGATCAATTCCTGACGCTTCCAATCTTCAAAATCAAAGGTCAGGGAGGTCGAGATGGAACATAACGGAAGATAGCTGCGTTTGTTTTTTTCCCCTCATTTCTCCAAAAATCCTACATACCAGTATTTCCCGGTGGAACCTTTGCAAGTCTCATTGGTCCAGGCCTCATTTTCAGCAAGGCATGCTGACTCTGAGGGTCTCGATAAGCAACCGTGGCCTCGTATCCTGGAGCCACGAATAATCGCCGGATGAGCCTGAGACTGCATACCTATACCCAAAACTATGGAAACCAAGAAGGTATGCCTGGTAATGATGGTAATTATTATTATTGTTGTTATTATTATGGTTAGTGATAATTGTGGATTTGAAATAGGAGCAAAACTAACAACAGTGCTATATACATACGCATATTCATATATATATATATGTATATATATATGTATATAATAAACATTGCCAACCCTTAAACAATATAACCATAATACAAACATCATTCTGATCTCTTCACCATCACTAAGCTCCACACGTTATGAAGCCCTCGACGGTGTCCTGCCAGTTTCGCCAGCTGGACGGCCACCTGTGGCTCCGGGTAGAGCATGAAGAAACTCTCGCCCTCCATCTGCCCATAGCCTGGGCCAACGCGAATTCGATTCAACGATTTAGTGTGGATATCATTTGTTATATATGATGTTAATGTTACAAACAAATTGGACCAGAAGTCAATGTTACAAATGTTATATATATGATGTTTTGATTTTTTAAAAAGTGCATAAACGTTTGAATAATAACAATATATAGCAACATAATAACCAGTTGGACCACATAATATCCTCATATCCGTTTAAATAATCTCCCTTTTTTTGGCGGGGGTTGACCTATGCTGACCTGGGTGGGTCATGGCCCCTAGCTGCAAGAATCTACGTTCTCGTTGACATGCCCAAGCAGCCGAGAAATATAGGGGTTTCCTGTTTTTTGGGTTTGACTGCTATAAAGGGAATCCACGGACTATATCAAATTATATGTCCGATATTCATCCGTTGACGGTAGCGGTGCTCAGCCTTTCAAATTGTCAGGGCCCTAGAGCTCCGAACCCATTGGGATTGAACCACCAGGAAACTACCAGGGTTATTTTTGCATATATATGCTTCACCGGTGATCCTAGCCGTGCCTCTTAGCCGCTATAGCCAGCCTAAATCACAAGATGCTCCATTTGAGGAGGGGCAAGAAACTCAGCCAGCAGTTGAGCATCGCCCATTGCCCTTCCTGCACTTGTTCCTCTGGGATCCTGGCGAAGCGGGCCATGTTCATGATCCTACAGAAGAAAAAGTATGAAAAACATTGAAAAAGCCCAAAAAAGAAGAGAACACAAAATATGAGAAAGAAAAAACAGATCCTAAAGGATCAGAAATAAATATAGACACAGGGCCGCAATCCAACTAGTCTATAGAGATTGAAACCATCATGCCTTGTCCGTCTCGTGCGCCGAGCACGGCGCAAGGCCATCCAATCTGGTGGAGACCTTGACCAAATTTTCCAGAAAGCAAACTCTTCCGTCCAACAGTGTCACAGAAACCCAACTGCCCCATCTGCCCCATTCGCATGAGCCACAACTTGAAACTTCCGTTTGGTAAACAAACATGGCCAAAGGTCATGGACAAATCCCCCATTGATAGAGGACCGCGATCCAAGGATTCCAAGGGGCACATCCAGCAGGATCTGCCCCTGTGGCGTCAGGTGCTCCTTCAACTTCTGTAGGAGCTTTTGGAAACCTCGGGGTGTGTGCAGCCTGCGTGTCTGGATATAGTCTTCGCATGCGGAAGATGGTCCAAACATGATATGATATGTTGTAAGTGGCAATAATGAGGAATTATGAAGCAACCAAATGCCTATCAAGGATGTAAGTTAGCACAGAACGTCACAGAACCAAATAAGCAAAAATAAACTAATGATATGAGCAGCCAAAATTGAGATATCAAAGTGGTTCTATCAATGTGGCTCCCAAAGTGGACGGGAGGATGGCCAGCATCTTGTATGGCCCTCTGTGATAAGACATGCCAGCAAGGCTCCTGACGTCGCCAGAAGCACCTGCGGTTCATGTTGGGTTCATGTGGGTTTAAAACCATCAAACAAGAAGTTTGAGCAAAGGAGCCTACAGGCAAACATGATAGGACAAATTCATCTTGCAAGGGTCAGTTTGCCAATGATCAAGCGAATTACCTTCAGGGATTCCAGGGTGGGAGTACCTCTTGACACCGCGCCATCAATCAACACCCAATAGCACTCTGTACCTAGAGCCAACCTGCACGGATCCATGACAGATTTCCATGCAACGCCAACTGTGGATTACATACATTTACTAACAGGGTGCCCGCTCATGGGTCCCCCTGAACCATGAACTGCAAATTTGTCAATGCAAGGGCAATACATGGCATCATCATCATCATCATCATCATCAACACCCTTTACCACTAAATTCCAAACTATGACGGGTCAAGATGGCACTTCCCCGCCATCAATCCCAGCCCCATCAGCACCTGCTGTGTTCATCAGCATCAGCAGCGTGTCGTATCGCTCTGGCCCCAACTTCCAAAAGCTGCCTGTGGAACCATTTGTTGATGACGTTTATCCTAAGGTCCTAAGGTGTTTCTGGGGATGGCGCAAGGAAACAACCGGGAACGAAACTCAAGAGTTTCAATAAAGCACCTTCATGACTCAGGACAGTTTTTTTTCTCAGTTTTCAATATTGTCTAATGAGAATGGCCTGAACGCCAACCAAAACAACAGGGTAGAACTACCACCATGTTTTTCACAACCCTGTGATGAAAAAACCTAAAAAGTAAAGTAGCACACGGCTTTGGCCATTCATTATATAATACATACAAAACTCCAAAAAAAAACACTATATAAAATTAATAGTCAACTGGTATGATGATGATGATGATGGTGGTGATGATGATGATGATGATGATCCCACAGGGCATTCAGAGTCTTCAGAGTAAATGGGTCAGTTATCCTTGTAACTCCGTCATCGGGTTTCATGGCTTAATTCCCATTTCATGAACCATGTCATTTCAATGGGTAAGCCATGTGGTAAGCCTAAGGTTGGGATGATCAGCCCAAGGAACATCTGGCAGTAGGGCAATTCACCTGAGATGAAACTGTGTGGGGATAACTACCCTTACAAATCCGAGGATTTCTAGTGACGTCAGTGATTTTACCTCTTAACTAAATTAGATAGATAGATAGATCGATAGATCGATCGATAGATAGATAGATAGTCAGATAGACAAACAAATAGATAGATGAATGGGTGCATGGACGAATAGATCGATAGATAGATTGATTGACAAATATACATATATTTATAGAGTGCATACATGGAATGCATACACACGTAATAAGGTACCCCCCCTTCAACTAAAACTGAATTTAACAATTGTGGGGCTTCTATTCTTTTGGGTGGTGCCGATGGTATTGTCTACGAATCTGATATATACATACATTTAAAAAAACGTACATCACATATTATATATATAAACATATTACAACAATCTACAAATATAGGTATGTATTCTATATGATTATGCATAATCTATAAATATTAATATAATCTATATATACATCATATATATATGTATGTATATAGATATATATCTGTAGTCTATATCTAAAACCAACAGGATTTTCCTCACCTTGCCGCGCTGCAATGCCTCTGGAACGCATGACCTCGCTGGATTTCTTCTGCAAAAAATATCCCATCCCTCACACCGGCCCTATAGATCAATAGCTCAATAGCCCATTTATATATATATAACCGGTTGGTGGTATACCTACCCCTCTGAAAAATATGAAAGTCATTGGGAAGGATGACATCTCATACATTATGGAAAATAAAAAATGTTTGAAACCATCAACCAGATAATGGATCTATTTGGAATATCATATTTAGATGTATTTAAGACAAGTCTGGATAATAGAGGGGATCCATGATAGGAAATTGAATAACCATGTGGATAAATCAATAGTCCTAACTTAATTCAAGTGAAACATCCATCATGATGACCGTTATAACAATCCCATCTCCGATTCGCACTTAGCAGTTTCAGGGGGTGTTTAACATTCCGAGAAGAAAGTGTAAAGGTGAACATAAAGCCCAACCCCGAAATCAACAACGTCAACAGTTCGGCCGTGCCACGAGTCGGGGGTTGGAAAAGTGTCCACTCAAGATGGGTTGTTTTCCGGGTCTACATATGTTCATTTGGTATCATTTGGTGGAGGATACCATTTGGGAGATTTAGTAGGATGAATCTTTCCAAAAGATGCGCATCATACTTTAGGATTGGACCTTCATTAAGCTATACAATCCATCTTAAGAAAATTCCAGCCTTCCAGCCATTTAAAGGAGATACAATCGCACCTCAACAGCGCCGGGGCAAATGTCAATGGCATCCACATGCAAACCTGGCCGTTGTTCATGGGATGCAGGTTTTTCAAGAAAAAATCTGGCAGGGAAACATGGAATGTTCCAACACAATATAAAGGTTCCTGTAAGTGTTCCCATAAAAATATCATTGGCTGAATTAATTATATATAGGAACAATGTGACTGAGCGTTCACCCTACTCGGAAAACTTAGGGTGGATGACATGTGGAAATGTTCGGGGCAGCTCGACGTCAAACCAGGCCAGCCCTTGGAATCGCATCATGATTACTACAAGACCATACAAGACCGCGCCACTACCCGGTAACTAACCATCAAAAGGTCTGCAAATAAGCACTCCAGCTGCGCTGAGCCGTAACAATGCTGGGACCGCAGCCGTGCCAAATGGGAAGCCAACGAAAATTTGTAAAATGCCATCTGGTGTCAGATTTGTCGGAAAAAATCGATGGATCCCTTTTTCGTTGAACGGCTTAGGACCCATCTTGGATTGCCTTCTTCGTATCCCTTCGTGAGTTCAATACCATCTGCGTATTCCATTCTATCCTACATGAAGCTGTTGATATGCATGGGCCCTGCTATTGCAGAAATCACATCAATACCAACCCTGCATACTGGATCCAAGGCCGCTGCGTTTTCAACCTACTGCAACTGGTAGTGCAAGTTTGGAAACGTCGTTGGTTCGGACTGCACCGAGACCAGTTGACACTGCGCATGATGCTGCAGTCAGTTCCTCGTGTCCTTTTGCATCCCCTGTGGGGTGATTTGTGCATTAATTAAGCAATCGAAGGAAGGAAAAGAGAGCTGGAGGCCAAACCCATGAATGTAAAAAAATGCTGACTATGGATGGTTTTCTCAAAGTTTGAAAACATGTGCCATTTGTTCCACTGGATTTTATTCATTTGCCGGCTGCATTTGGCATTTTGTTTTCACATACATATATAGATTTGTGTGTAACGCACAAAACGCACTCTGTTGAATGTGCAAATATGTGTAGAATGGTGTATACAAATATATATATATATAGATAAATATATCTATATATATATAATATATCATATAATATATATATATATAAGTGTGTACAGAAACAATCATCATATAATGAATCGATCTCTCCAAATCTACTTTACACATCGAATCCATGGCCGTCACCGCCATGTGACGCATGGCCTGACAGGTCAGCAATGGTTTCTTGGTTATCTTCATGTGCAAACCGTCCGACTTAGCAACCTTTTGATAAGCCCCCTGGGTCGATTCTGACTAATGACTATTTAAATATATTTACATGATGCAAATCACACACACATATATATGATATATATATATATATATATCATATATATATATACAATATGATGTAGTTATGCACAGTATATTCTATATAGATTGATTACTGACCAACTATTTTGTGGGAGGATCTTCCGCATGTACCACTTATCACGACCATCTGCAAAACACCTGTGACCAATACAATTCCATCACACCAGAATCATCTCTCTCTGCCAGTGTGGGTCCAGGTTTTCAAGGGTTGTTTTAAGGGAAATCTAGAGAAAACTCGATACTCCTGGGGTAAAACCAACCCTATGAATTCTGATATGCTCATGTCTCATCAACTTAAACCCAAAAAACATGCCATAGCTCCACAATTAATCCCCAATATCATCCATGATCCCATGATGGCTGCTTGTCAAAATGATTCCAAACGTCCCAGCCTTACCGACGCACTGCACAAGACTCCCAGTACTTTTGGATGTCTCGCTTGCTGTAGGCGCCTGTTGCCCCGCAAAAGCCGTCAGATCTACTGACGTCAGGGTCAGGGGGTCAAATTATACCGGGTCTCGCACCATTTTGTGCCACCTGATTTGGCTGCCTGTTTGAGTCTCCAATGTATGTTGAAAAGTAACAATTCTGCAATTCTGCAATTCTGCTTATACTACAATAGAAATAATACACGATGTATGTATATTCTACACATAACCAGTGCGTTATACACATTATAAATAACTATATTATACACATTATATATATATAAATATACATTATAAACAACAACTACGAGTATTGCCCACATTTTACACATCAAGCACGCGAGCCCAGGTGAATTTACCGTGGCCTTTGTAGAAGCGTTGCATCTCCTCAAAAGTATACGCTCGGCCATCCTCGGGATCTCTCAAGATCAAGGTCTTAGCCACCACATTTCATCTATACGTAAATGTATATATATATATAGTTATTTATTATTTACTAACATTGAAATCTCAAGAATCATTCATTCATTCATTCCATTCATACCACTTCATTCCAATCATTCCATTCATTCCATTCATTCCACTCATTCCACTCATTCCATTCATTAATTTCATTTCATTTCATTTCATTCCATTCATTCCACTCATTCCATTCATTCCACTCATTCCATTCATTCCATTCATTCCATTCATTCCATTCATTAATTTCATTTCATTTCATTTCATTTCATTCCATTCATTCCATTCATACCACTTCATTCCAATCATTCCATTCATTCCACTCATTCCACTCATTCCATTCATTCCATTCATTCCATTCATTCCATTCATTCCACTCATTCCATTCATTCCATTCATTAATTTCATTTCATTTCATTTCATTTCATTCCATTCATTCCACTCATTCCATTCATTCCATTCATTCCATTCATTCCACTCATTCCATTCATTCCATTCATTCCATTCATTCCATTCATTCCATTCATTTCATTCATTCCATTCATTCCAATCATTCCGATCATTCCATTCATTCCATTCATTCCATTCATTCATTCATTTCATTTCATGTCATTTCATTTCATGCATTCATTCATTCCTTCCTTCATTCATTCATTCAATTCATTCCATTCATTCCATTCATTCCATTCATTCCCTTGGTTCCATTCATTCCACTTCATTCCACTCATTCAATTCATTTCATTCATTCCATTCATTCCATTCATTCCATTTATTCATTCATTCCATTTCATTAAATTTCACATCATTCATTTATTCATTCATTTCATTTCATTTCATGTCATTTCATTCATTCATTCATTCATTCCTTCAATCATTCCATTCATTCATTCATTGATTCAATTCATTCCATTTCATTCATTCATTCATTCCTTCATTTATTTATGCCATTAATTCATTCATTCATTCATTCATTCAATTCATTCCATTTCATTCATTCATTCATTCATTCTTTTCAATTCATTTCATTCATTCATTCATTCCTTCATTCATTCATTCCTTCATTCATTCCATTCCTTCATTCATTCATTCATTCCATTTCATTAAATTTCACTTCATTCATTCATTCATTTCCATTTCATTAAATTTCACTTCATTCATTCATTCATTCATTCATTTCATTTCATTTCATTTCATTCATTTCATTTCATTTCTTTTCATTTCATGTCATTCCTTCATTCATTCATTCATTTCATTTCATTCCATTCATTCCATTCATTCCATTCATTCCACTTCATTCCACTCATTCCATTCATTCCATTCATGCCACTCATTCCATTCATTCCATTCATTCCATTCATTCCAATCAGTCCATTCATTCCATTCATTCATTAATTCATTTCATTTCATTTCATTTCATGTCATTTCATTTCATGCATGCATTCATTCATTAATTCATTAATTCATTTATGCCATTTATTCATTCATTCAATTCATTCCATTTCATTCCATTTCACTTCATTCATTCATTCATTCATTCATTAATTCATTCATTCATTCATTCATTCATTTCATTCATTCATTCATTCATTCCATTTCATTAAATTTCACTTCATTCATTCATTCATTCATTCATTCATCCTTTCATTCATTCATTCATTCATTCCTTCATTCATTCATTTCATTCATTCATTCATTCATTCATTCCATTCCTTCATTCATTCCTTCATTCATTCATTTCTTCATTCCTTCATTCCTTCATTCCTTCATTCATTCAGTCATTCATTCATTCACTAATTTATTCATTCATTCATTCATGCATTCATTCATGCATTCATCCATTCATGCATTCATTCATTCATTCATTCATTCATTCATTTCATTCATTTCATTTCATTGCATTGCATTTCATTTCATTTCATTTCATTCATTTCATTCATTCATTCATTTCATTCATTCATTTCATTCATTCATTCATTCATTCATTCATTCATTTCATTCATTCATTCATTCATTTCATTTCATTTCATTTCATTTCATTCCATTCATTCATTCATTCATTCATTTTATTTCATTTCATTCATTCATTCATTTATCCCATTAATTAATTCATACATTCATTCATTCATTTATCCCATTAATTAATTAATTCATTCATTCATTCATTTGCCTGATTGATAATACATCAAGCTGCAAGAAGGTGTGAATTAGTGGGAATCAAGACTGGTTACACCAAACACGGGAAGGTCTGGATATTTGCTCTACTACCCTTTGGTTTCTTTTAACATAGCCATATATAGCCATGGAACATGGCGATGTTTCATGATGTTTCAATAGGATTCAATAGGTATATCATCTACACCTGGCTACTTTTCCATGGCCATGATAATTTTCAGAGAGTAATCACAAATAATTTGTAACAACACTAGTTATACCAAAAAAATATGCTCTCTATCTGGTGTGATAGACCTCGACCTATTTGCCACAAATCAAACGAATTCTATACTTCTCAGTTTGCAGAAAGTTCCGCCGGATTCCGCGGTGGCCAAGTTTCCGTTGGGTCGACACGTCTCTCCGGCGCCTGCTTGAAGCAACGGGTCACAAGCTGCCAAATATCATGTAAAACCACCAAACTGGGGTTTTCCGTAAATTGATGTAAATTGTGATACCGCAAAATGGATGTTTTATTTATAACAACAAATCCCATTAAAATCGATGATTTGGGGGTAGCCCTATTTTAGGAAACCTGTGCAACCCTGCTTAAATAATGTACCTGTGAAACTCAGGTCACATGTTGGGATCTCACCACTTATGAGTGGTATCTCCAAGTCTATGACCGAACATGAGCAGGCCATAGTTTTTCGGGGTTTGAGCATGGTTGAACTTGGTACCCTCTTGCTATGATTCATTTCAACCTGGCCCCCTTCGTGACCAGACCAACACGGGGACTGGAATCTGTACAACACCTGTTACCCTCTGGTCATAGAAACCATATCGTAAATCCAACAGTTTGATTTGAAACACCTTGAAACAAACATTAGTCGATTACCCTCTGTCTAATTCAACAGTGTGCTATGAAAAAATCACCATGTTTTCAACCGGCAAATCATCGAACGAACGCCGTGCGCCTTAGACTTCTCCGGCTTTTCAGACTTCTCGAACTTTGTGGCCTGGCAACGGGGCCTCTGGTGATCTTAACCTGGTAATGGAACGAACCCCATTATATAGAGATATCATGAATAAACCATCTTGCAGCATTTGTGTTTCATCAACAAACATGGGGATTTCAAAGCTAGATGTGTTTGATGACAAAAAAATACTGAACTGAACTTGAGCTGGGTTTGGCGTCTCTCTTCTGGTTTATGGGTGCGGATCACCATGACAGAAAAACACAAACCAGCAAAGGTTCCTGTTGTGATACTTCGATGTTCTGCAGGGTTTACCGTTGTGTTGTTCTTCTTCTGCTCCAGTGGGACACATGAGATCAGAAACATTTTCAAGTGCGAAGCAAACACATGAGATAACAGATAACACAAGATGATGATACACAACAGACTGACATACCAGATGATGAATTGCTATCATCATTGGGACCCGGAAAACACACCGAACCTACACATATAATATATATATATA
>Ga0126342_10001962_pt1 | contig 30839 bp, 25 predicted proteins | sample Cyp1metagenome_FD_92528 | JGI IMG/M metagenome (GOLD analysis project Ga0126342, IMG submission 92528) | Coral microbial communities from Lord Howe Island, Old Settlement Bay, Australia - Cyphastrea 1 metagenome | ecosystem: Host-associated > Invertebrates > Cnidaria > Coral ...
ATGTTCAATCATAACTATGGAAAATCACAGTTTTTAATGGGTAAATCAACTATTTCTATGGCAATGTTCAATCATAACTATGGAAATCACTTTTTTTAATGGGTAAATCAACTATTTCTATGGCAATGTTCAATCATAACTATGGAAATCACTGTTTTTTAATGGAGAATCTATATCCATAAGGGATATGGGTTTGTCATGGTTTGTCTGAAATTAAGTATAGTATACCTCCATAAATGGCATTTGAAGAGGGAACATGATAATAAACCAGCAAGATTTGGGACACTATTCTCAGACAAACACATATTATAGCTGCAATAATATTATTCTTAGATTGATGTGTGTTGTCATTCATCATTCTGTACATAAATTTATTGTCATTGGGTGTTGGTTATTTAACGTCCATACACCCAGCCAAAACACGATCTCTTCTAAGATTCCATGGGTGTGTTCAAGGGAAAATTTACAGGACAGCCCCATATTCAATTGGAAAGCCTGTGGTTTCCCATAGATTTTCCCTTAAACCAATCCTTTGAAAGATTCGCCATTGGTCCTTGGCCCGAACTGGACATCAGCCGGCTGCGCTGGGTCGCAGGCTGAATCGCTGAAGGCCGAGGGCCACCGGGCAGCGATTCTTTCTTGGAGTTGCGGATTGTCGATGATGGGAAGTTAGGGGGAAAAGTATGGGGGTTACCCTCTGGTAAACTAACGTAGCTGTAGAAAATAACAATTTTGAATAGGTAAATCAACAATAAATTGGGTATTTTCAATAGCTAATTATGTTAAATTACCAGAGGGTACCTGAAAAACCAATAAGAAACCATCAAATGAAGGATTTAACCAGCAAAACGTGAGAATATAGTATATAGTTGACACATATGATAATATGAGATTTAATGATGTTTTGTTTTCCCCGCGGGGACATCTAACTACTTGGGGGGTCATCAGCAAATTCAAGTGAATGGTTGGGATATTATGGAATGGAAGTCTGGAAAGCAGCATTTTTCTATATATATTAAATGCCAACATGGTGTACCACTGAAATAACTAGGGTTTACAATTAGGGGATATATATATATATATTATTGAATAGTTGAATATGAGTCTTTCTGAAAGTGGCGGATACCCACGAATGGTCGTTTCCTTTATTGGGAAAATGATGGTTTACCAAGTTGACTGCCAGATTTCGTGCACTGTTTTCAGGCAACCCTATGTTGGAAAATCACCATTCTCAATTGTCGAACTACATGGGCTATGCGGCTATGTTAAAATGCCAGAGGGCAACCACTCAAAACAAAAAACCTGAAAAATGTGAATATTGGGCTCTTGCTTTCAAATATGTTTTGAGTAAAAGAATGGCCGCAATCGTTGGGATATGTGTAAACGATATTTTGGTCATGCGTCTGAAATATTTATCCATTCCAGCCTCTGCCATCCATGTTGGATGGTATACATCCAGTGGACCCTCAACATGGCGTGGAAAATCTTCTGTAGGTAGGATTAGGGAGGATACCTATTTGCCAAGCAGTTTTTTTGGGATGGCATAAGATCTGGGTAAATTTGATCACGACCGAACCCTGTTCTCCCTGGGAATCATGGTGAATTTATGGGAAATCATCCCCATGGTGGGCCCAACATTTCAGGTTAGTGAATTATTATCATTTACCCAATTATGTAATTACAGGTAAATGATGATAGATGGTATACGAAACCGGCCCCTCTATCAATGGCCATTTCAGGAACCTAAACCGGAGGTACCCCCAAATATGGCCCAAAATCTGGTACTAACGTACCTCCATTTGAGGAGCCTGAAATTCCCATTGACTTTATTTTTACCAAAAGAACATTATCCAGATAAGATGGTGCCTTTTCTGTGTGGCCTGGACAAAATCGCGATATGCCCTAGAGACCGGTGTGCTGAGGTGCAGTACCCAGCAGTTGCTTGTACAACAGCGGCTTGGCATTCTAAGCCGGATGATTTTCTAAGTGGTTAATAGTACCCCTAGTAACCATAGATATAGCCATAGTTATATATTCACCATATGTGAGAACTTGATGATGGTCAATGATGATGGTTAATAATAATGGTTTAATGTTTAATATAATGATGTTTAATGGTGAGTATATGGTTCATAATGTGGGTAAAGCAAAGCCATAATAAACCATCCCCCAGTTATCACCATAAATAGGTTGTATAAACAATTCCCAAATGGGTGGTTTATTATTGTTTTACCCACATTTATGAAAAATGGGAATGAATCCTCACAAAACTGGAGTAATGGAAATAAATGAAGCTTATCACCCCAGAAATGCATCAAGTTTTAATCAATACCCAGTACTCCAAGTTTCCGTTGAGCATCTCCCTTTCAAACTGGGCAGGGCATGGGCATACTCATGTCACTAGCGACTGGTTGATGCTGGTTGGTGAATAGAACGACCTCATCATGATGTCACCATAAGTGAGGGTCAAGAAAGGTACTCTAATCATCCCAACAAATTACCTTGGAAAACGTGTGTGGGTTGTTTCAGCACACCAGATTCATTATAGTTAATTTACACCCTGCAAGGGCCATATCCAAATGTAAAATGGTCCAAATCGGACCTCCCCTGAACTATTCACAATGGAAACAGTTATAGTGGGAATAAAATAAGTACTGCTAAACCGTCTGTGATTCAGCCACATATTTTTTCACCCTACCATTGATCAAGCTGGCATTTACCCTCTGGTAAACCAACATAACATAACTATTGAAAATCACCATTTTCAATTGGTAAATCCACTATAAATGGCCATTTTCAATAGCTGCGTTAGTTTACCTGAGGGTACCTGATATAGTTTTTGTCTTTGCGTCATGTTCCACTGACGTTTTCACCGCTAACTCTCGATTCCAGACTTGGATGGGAACATCTTCACCATCTTTAGGCAACCCAGGCAACTTGATAAGATGGCGACCATGGTTTCCTACAGGTTATCCCTTAAAGCAATCCATTTCATTAACTCCATTAATATTCACCATTGGATGATAATTATCTGGCTATCATTTTTTTAACTGGATTCTATTTTGCCATTGACTGGATAAAAGCTATTATAATCCCAATAATTATGATTATATTCGCCAATGATAATCCCAAAATACACCTTCCTGGCGCCTCTATGAAACCTCCCAGGTGACAGCAGCAGCAGTGGTCCTGGCGTTCGCGGTGCGTATCCACCGAGCCGCTGGTTAGATCATGGGGCGTTGTAGGTATTCCTGGGTTGTTCAAAGACTCTTAAAGGTGATGTTCTATCTTTTTCAATGGGAAATCCACTATATACATGGGGAATCATATTCTCCTTTAATGTGGTGCTTTATCATAGCAAATCCAAGGACATAAGAAAAATGATACGTTAACAAGCCGATAGTCGTGCATCTAACATGATTTAGCAACAAAGTGGAATTGCGAAATCCACCCAATTCATGGCAACTGTTTTTTCTCTGAATCGTTACTATAGAAGAATAATTTTCAAACATAGGGAATATTTCAAAATTATGACGCAATGTGATCAGTGGTGTGGTGCCATCCTGATCCTACAACTTGCATCAAATTACCACATTTACCTTCTGGTTATTCAACATAGCGATGGAAAATGGTTACCCTCTGGTTATTCAACATAGCCATGGAAAATGGTCCATTTATAGATGGTTTACCTATTAAAAATGGTGATTTTCCATGGATGTAAGTATATGATGTAAGTTTCCATTGGTAAATGATGGGAACTCATATGTGGTAATCCCATACTTACTAATGTAAGTACTATGATTATCCACTTATGAGTTCACATCATCCCCACTGGGCCGGTCATTCCGAGGTCCAGACAGTGTGAGCCCAGAACCCCACTCTCGCTGGACCGCAACCGTGGGATGGGAAGGGCTGCCATAAACCGACCTCTGGGCAAACCTTTGCTAGATAATTTAGTAAACCCAATAATAGATAATGGGTTACTGGATTATAACATCTCAAATTAGATGATATCATATGATATCATCAAATAAACAATATATTGATGTTCTTAGTTTTTTTTGAAAGTGGTAAACCCAATAATCAACCTCCCATTGAATGTACTACTGGATCATAAGTTTCCCAAAGAGAAAATGGGTGTGCCCCATTTTCAGACACACCCATATTAACTAATCCCATCACCCATATATTTTTAACACCCCAATTGCATGGTCCCAATGATGTGGAAATTCCGAACAAAAAAACATGGTTTCGCTTAGGGGGTGTTCAATATTAGGTGGAAGGGACTACTTGAATCTCGTGCTATCAATCTTTTGGCAGGTATGTAAGATTCACCATAAATTTGGGGAGGGTTTACACCACCCATGAAGCTGGTGATGACTTGGGGATTGCTTATGACATTGGAATTAACAAACACATTTAAGCCAATATTATCAAATCCTACAGTTTGGGGACCAATTTGGGGAGGATTCAAATTTTAATGATTTATGCGAATCTTATCTTGGGGGTGCTGTGCTATTGGGTTTGCCACACTACATGAATTTAGGGACACCATTTGGTGATGAATCAAAACCATCATAATACCACGTTTTAGAAGAGGAATGAACATCCATACCAGCTATTTTGATGTTGACTGCACCAAACTTTAACATACCGCCAGGTTCCGACCAATTTTTGGAGACCATCAGTTAGATACGCAAAGTTCAGTCCGATCATCAGTGACCCTGTTAGAATATATGGGATACAATGGGATATAATGGGATTGAAGTGGGTGATAAAATGATTAACCTCCTAAAAATAAAACACCGTGAGTTCATCCCCTACTAGACCGTGGCTTAAGAGCGATCTTCGTATGAGGCAGGGCAGGGATTTTTGCTGGTTAGTTCTCACTTAATTTGCTTGTTTTTTTCCCAAAACTCGCGTACAGAATGGACGACGCAGCTATTTAGGTTTGGCGTGGGGGAAAAAGAGAAGAATAACCCACTTCTATATCTTCTATGTTGCTTAACCAATCCTACAAAAAAGAATGTTATTACTTACTTCCGTTGGATTTGTGTGTCTGAAAACATGGCGTGCCCAGTTACCCGGCCAATTTTTGTTGAGAAAATGATGACGAACCACATCAATCCATTTTATTTGACTTGTTAATAGTTGTTTTTAGAAGAATATAATGCCCATTTTCACTGGACCACTTCTTTGTTTTTGTACTGGCTTGCGTTTTTTAATGGAAACCTGCGGTTTTCATCTCCAACTGGGGTTTCCTGCTGTTCTCCAGGATGGGCCCCTTTGCAGAGCAGTCCGACTTGCCGCAGGTCGGGGGCGGCCCCCACCATCGTGAATGAAGCCCCCCAAAGTTGGGAGATAAGCGTTGGAACTCTATGGGTGTTTCCAATGGGGGATACCCCAAGCTCGCTAGTTGGTTTATGGAAAATCCCATCGAAAAAGGGGTGGTAAATAGCATCCCCATTTCAGGAAACTGTAACTATGGTGAATATATAAATATTCAGTTAGTTCACTGGAACCGCACTTCCAAGTAAAAACCCTATGAGTTGGTGGTTTTTGTTGAAACCTAAACACTTTCTATCCTAGGATGGTGAACCCAGCGATTTGCTGCCAGCCAGGGATCCGAGACCCAGAAGGGCTCTGCTGAATGTCCAGACAGCAGCGACTTGTTCGACGATGGCGAAACTCAGGGATTTGAACGGGAAAAACTTCAGGGTCCCTGGGATTTTTCGCATACCCTCTGGTAAACAAGCATAGCTATTGAAAATGGCCATAGAAATAGTTGATTTACCCATTAAACATGATGTTTTTCCATAGTTATGTTAGTTTACCGGAGAGTAGATAGATAGATAGATGGATGGATGGATGGATGGATGGATAGATGGATAGATGGATAGATGGATAGATGGATAGATAGATAGATAGATAGACAGATAGACAGATGTACTGTAGATAGTTGCTCATTGTTGAGTATTTCTCCCATTTATGTCAAAACGGCAACCCAATTACAAGTTGGTGTGTCACCATAGATATACAGGATTGTTTCTGGAATTCTCCACTATAAATCCATCCTTTAGCCATTTTTAGCCAAGTTTTTCCACAGCGTTGACCTGAAAATGTGGGCCCCACATCTCAGGAGAGGCCTCTGTTAGTTCCAGCGAGACGTCAGGGACCTGGGATGACCTGGGCCTGGGTGAGGCAGTGAGGCCACGAAACGATGGTGATCCGTGGGTAAATTTCGATGCCATAAATTTACCACTGACTGGGAATGGTTTTTGAATCCCATAGGATCCATATATGGTATACTAGGTCAATCTTACATAGGTACTTTAATCCTTTAGTCTTTTGGTATTAATGGGAATATCTACTAACCAGCAAAGAATTTAATTTTTTGCAGGGTATCTAAGATTGGCAATGTATATATGCTAACATGACGGGGGTATATTGATGGGATCCATGTTACCATATGTAGCAGCACCATGGATCCTATGGGAATATACCCTCTGGTAAACTATCGTATGGAAAATCACCATGCTATTCATGTCGGTAAATCCACTATTTCGACTGGGCCGTGGCTTCAATCGCTTTTTGTATGTTTACCAGGCCAGGTAGCAGCTATAAAAATGGTGATTTTTCTCCGGGGATGGTGGAAATGGCCATGGTTTGATTCATGGATTTTCTATGGTGATTTTCCCAAGTTGATGGTGATTTCACCCAACAATGAGGGGATTTTTGATGAAGCCAACAGAAAGAGAGTTTTCTCGATGCGTTCAGTGGCCCGGCTATTAAGTGGCTGAATTCTATGGTTTATGGTGGATATAATAATAGTGGATTTGATGTTTAATGATATCATATGATTAATTATTGCAAAACGCACCATGATGCTAGATATTTCTCGGATAACTTGATCATGTTTTCCACATCCTGTCATTTCCAGGTTCCCAACTTAAAAAAAGAATCCGGGGTGCCACAGCAACCCAATAAAAACCAAAGGAAACTAAAATCTGCTTCTAAATTAGTGATAAAATCACTATTGGCTATGTTCTATTCGGTTCTCTCTTTTTGGTGTCTTCATTTGAAAAGAAAATGTCCATGAAACCCGGGAAAAAACATTGGTTTACTTGAAGTTTTCAGAGATCGGGACTTGAATAAATATGAAGGTTTCCTGAAATGGGGGTACCCCCAAATCATCCATTTATAGATTAGATTTTCCAGTAGTTAAACCATCCAGCTATATATATTGGGGGACCCCCATTTGTGGAAGCCTCCATATATTTTTTCATGTTTTGTTAGGACGATCATGTCAAGAATTGCTGATGTCAGGCGTGGGATTTGCCACAATTTGCCATATATCCGTAAGGTGTCTAAATTGAGCAGGGAGAATCCCTGAAAAGTTTGGATGAGTAGATTCTCATAGTGGCCTCATCAGTGTAGATGCCTCATCATTGCCCGGTGCCCGGTGCATCCCGGTGCCCCATCATACTTCTGTATCAAGGGGGTGGAATCACTAAATTGAGAATTACTGATGTAGAGTAAGTGGCCACCCCCCTTTATAGCTATCGTTATTCATTGTTTTAACTCAAAAAGATCAGCTCAAGATGGAAAGATGCATTGTCCAAGGTCCTAAGGCTGTGGTTTTCTGCTGTTTTTTGATGGAAAAACATAGACATAAATTGAAGGTTGGAAGCTGACAAACAGGCTTTTGCAAGATTATTTTCCTGATTTTGCCATGATTGGGCTCCAATGAAATCTGACCCTGAAAGCCTCGCGTCGTCTTTTTGACTTGTCGTTTGTGGCTGCATTCCTAGTTATTTGAGATGCTCAAGCATCCAACATGATCAGCTTCAACCATCTCCAACATCTCAAACCATCTATTTGGCATAAACATCAATCACAACACGAAACTGGCCGCATTGGCAGTTTCAAAGTCTTGTTTAACCGATCATCGTCTGAGTCTGTCTGTTTGAATGTGGTGATTTTTCCCGTTTGTCTAACGGATTTTCGAATTTTGACCTTGATTCCAGACTTGGTTGAAGGGACAGTTTGCGGGGAGGAAATCCAGAAATTTGGAGCAGGGTTTCCTGGAAGATGTCCCTTAAATGAATCCAGCAATCCTCACGGTCTCCCCATGATCCCCCATACAACACATCCCCATAATCCCCTAGTATCCCATAATATCCCATAGTATCCCATAGTATCCTATATGATCATATCGACTTATTGACCTATTGACCTATTTTATGTCTGAGAATTACATATCACAATGAATGATCATATTCTATTGGCATCATATTCACCCGTTTTATGTTCATTTTAACCAATCACATTGACCTCATATTGATCAAACAGTTTTGTCCATCGTTTATGTTGATCAAGGCCCAAGGTTGAGGTGGCCAGGCGTGGTCAGCGGTATCAAACTTGGGAGGATAAGGAATGGAATTTGGATGGAATATCATTGGGATATGACGGATGTGAATAGGAATATCATTGGAATATCATTGGATTATGAACTTATCATTGGGATATTGATATTAACATATATTAACTTATCAATTGGACATTGTTCACTATTATTCTACTGGGGTATTTTCTGAACCACTGGGATAGGACGGTTTTTTTGAATCTGGATATAACTAGGTCAATCTTGGATGGGTAGAAACTAATCCAAAATAGTCTTTTGGTTATCTACTAACCAGCTAAGAATTTAATCCTTTGCAGGCCATGAAAAGATAGAACAGTGATTTATCATGAGTTTGCCCTATTTGTTTTATTATAGATTGTTAGTTTCCATATTTTTTTGGTGGGGTGCTACATGTGAGTTTGGTTCGGGAATTTCACAACAATAATGGCACATCGAACAATTTACGGCGATAAGAGGGTTAATGCATGGGGTTATAATGCGTTGTTTTTTCTGGGGGTATAACAGGACATATAACCAACAATATCTTTGTTGGCTGTTTCCGAGTCTGAAAAAAGGGGTATCCGGAACACCTCCGAAATGGTAATGTTGATGTTGATGAGGATGCTGAGGATGATGAGAATGATGAGGATGATGATCATCATCATGATGATGATGCTGATGTTGATAAACCCTCATTTTGTTTGGTTTACTTTGTCCAGAGAAACCCTGGTTCACAAACCCGAAGCTGATCCAGTTTAAAGCTCTAATGGTTCAGTTCCCATAAACTACCATCACTATGGAATGATTAGGGACGATCCTTCAAATCACAACTGTACTCCCCTCAATATGTCTCTTGAAGTTGTTAAAGCCATGTTTAACCGTTACTGTCATGTTTTATTTGTCAAGAAAAATCAATAAAACCCATGGTTTAGTAAAGTTTCGTCCATTTCTGACTGACGAACCATGGGGGCATAGTTCCACCATGTTCCACCAGGCTTATGAGCAAAAAGTTTAGGACATCCATGGTATAAAGTTACCCTCCAGTAAATTAACATAGACCCTGCCAGATAGGGGTTGGAAGATTAGTTTCCATGAAAACTAGGCTATTTTCAGGGTGGAACTGTTAATTTGCCAGAGGGTAACCGTTGTTTTCATTTTTACAAAATAATTATTAGTAATCAGTCAAAAAGAACATGCTATCATGGTATCAAAAATCATGGTATACCATCTAATTGTCATTATTTTCCAGTCTCACTTTCACCAACTAATGGTATATCATGGTATATATCAAAATTGTCATTATTTTCCATCAAAATCATGGTATATCATCTATCATGGTATCAAAAACCATGGTTTTCGCCATATCTTTCTGGTCAACATCCCATTTCCTCCCCTCCGCGTCAGTACGTCTCCTCAAAGCGCGGCGGATCTCTTCGCGCGCGCGGAGGTGACAAACAGTTCCACCTTGGATCCTTAAAAGGTGGCTGGTAAACTCACAGCTAGCTGTGGAAAATCACCATCTTTAAAAGGTAAATCAACTATTTCTATGGCCAATTTCACTAGCTATAGTTAATCCACCTTGGATTATAACATATTATAACATATTATAACTATAGTACATCTAAGTTAATGGTCATTACAACTATAGTCAGCCTCTGGTAAACATACCAAAAACCTTGGAAACAATACAATCTTTAATAGGTAAATCAACATAAAAGAACTATAAAATATGCTATTGTTTGAAAAGCTATGTGAAATTACCAAAGGGTAACGATTGTAAAGAACTAAGGAATTGTTATTGTAACATTAGTTGACGCACATAACTTGATTAACAATATTGGATTTAACTTAGGTTGACTCAATAATCACGAGTGTAAATAACTAACGATAGCTAAGGTTGGATAGCTCATAATTTAGTCATAAATCCACTAGGTTATTGTTTCGGGGATAGCTAAGTTGACGCACTTGATTCAATAGGGTTGATTGGGGGGATGTAACGAACTAGTGAATGCGGAATCCAAAAGTATACGGACATGGGACTAGTGTGGGAAGGGGGGGGTCGATCCAGGGGGTCCCTATAAGTTTTCCATAAAAAAAGAAAAGCAGGAAAACCTGGAAGACCCGATATTTTGGGCTAAAAACTTGATTTCCGGTTAAGATTGATTAGAGGAAGTTAAAAAGTGTAATTGAAAACCCTACTTTCCAATCTATCTACCATCTATCTATCTATCTATCTATCCATCTATCTATCTACCTAATGGTTAATACTAACGTAATCTAGAGTTTTTTTTATCTCTGGATAAATGGTTAATGCTAACGTTTTTATGTGGGTTTATTTGGGCATGGATCCTCAGAAGCTGCAAATAATGAACAGTCCATGACTTACTGCAAGTCCATGTGGGCACAATAAGATGATGATCCACCCGCAAAAGTTTTGCAAAACGATGCGCACCAAGACTTGCAAGAAGATTGTACATATACATTCTATTGTATGTAGCGAGTTGTTTACATTGATTAAACCAAACTGTTTAGTTACCTTAGTTCTTTCAACATATGTGTTAAACCACAATGCGTAAATGATAGTTCTATTTACGTTTGTGCAGATGGAAAAAAACTCTATACCATTGTAATATTTCATAAACAATGTTTGGCTCTCTTACTTATTTCTAGTAAAGGTTCATACCATGATATATGGTTATGATGTCCTGTATGTATGGAACATTATATGTTCTTATAAACATTAATATTATATGCATTTGTTCATTGTCCTTGCAGTTGTTATAAACAATTTTATGGAACTTTATATTATTATCAACAGTTTTATGGAACATTATATGTTCGTATAAACATGTATATGTTCTTTAGTTCTCCTCCCAAACTTCGGGCTTTGGGCCCGCGCGAGCTGCTGGGCTTTGCTCCAGGCCCTTTGTGAGTCTCAGCATTTTGCAGAAGCTGCAGAGCTCTTTAGGTCGCCATCCCTGCTGTTGATGGATATGTTGTTATGATTAATGTCGACCCTGGATTAATAAACCCCAAACGGCTCTTGAATTGGGAGGGTACCCTAAAAAAGTATCAGATTATGACTATTGGAGGAGTACCCCCCGAATTTTCATAAACCATGGTTTGGTCTCATCCGGGGTTGACATTATATAGGGATCTTAGGATGATTTTAGTGGGATCTAATGGATATTTTCATGGATATGGCTGGAAATGGAGATTTGACCATCAACTAATAGGGATATCATGGGGATATAACCAACACATGTTTTTTTATTTGAGGATATAATAGAGTTAAGTTAAGACCTTGTTTATGATATTTTGAACGATGTCTTCAGATGTTGTTCCAGCGCTGAGATGTGTGTCAGGGATTTTCATTGCGGCCAGTTTCTTTTTTGTTCTCCTGGGTACGTCCCATCTTTTCATGGTAAAAAACTCGATGTTTTGCACGTGAAGTACTGTGAAATCCCCATTTCATGGTGCTAAGATCCATTCGAATCCTCAAATTTTGGCTGAACTCCCAGTGAAATCCCATTTTTCCATGCTGAGGTGGTTGATCCCACTATAAGTAGGTGCCCAGTATGTCATAATCCCAGTTGTATGTGGTGTAAAGGTTATGACCCATTTACTAGTTAAGTGGGATGGTGCTAATATCATCTCAAATCTCCAAGTTTTGGCTTCTGAACCCTTGAAATCATCTAAAATCATCTAAAGTCATCTAAAATCATCTGACTTCCCCTCATTTTCCCATGGTTTTTCCCTTCTATGTTGTGCTTCACCCGTTGTCCCCCGGTGTCCCCGGTGTCCCCGTTGGTCCTGCAACGCAGGTGCGTCCTGGCGGCGTTGCGGACCTCGGCGGACCGCGAGGCCATGCGCTCGGTGGAGGCCGAGGTCTGGGCGCATCTGGGGGTGGCCATGCAGCGCCTCGGCGAAACCGAAAATTCGGGGACGAAAAAATGGATGGGCCGCCCGTTGGTTGTTGCGTTCAGTTGCGAAAAGTGGCCGAAAAAACATGAACAAACGATGGTAAAAAGGTAGATACGTCACGAACTAGTTGAGATAGCGTTCAGTTGGTTTATAAGTGGCTGAATTCCATGGTTTATGGTAGATATAACGAACTAGTTAATGGGGATTATGTTATGGTTGACAAACAAATTTATAACTGGGGGGGCCCATCCCGTAAGATAATTAAGTTGTTTATAGAAACATGATAACATGGTGATATAAGGATTGTATCGTGGAATAATATGGAATAATGGTGAATTATTAGTGGTTTAAACATGGTGATATCATGCTTAAACACTATTTGTTAGTAATTAATTATAGATTTCCAATCATATAAAGTATTAGGAAACGATCATGTCAACCCCGGAAAGTTGGGATGGTGATCCAATCTGACGAACTCATATTTTTCAGGGGGTTGAAACCATCAATATCCATCAATTAGACTATTATGTTGATAGATCATGTCAACCCCGGAATTAAACCATGGGAAATTTTCGGTGAATTTTCCCATCATCCATTTCTGTGAATTAATCTCTGGTTGGTGGTTTGGAACATGTCTTTTTTTTCCCCAATAAGTGGGATGGTGATCCAATCTGAGACTAATATTTTTCAGGGGGGGTGAAACCACCAATTAGATTATTATTTTGATAGATCATGTCAACTCCGGATGAATAAACCATGGTTTTTCCCATCAAATATAGGGCTTTTCTGTGAATTTTCCCATCATCCAATTCTGTGAAAGATATGGTTTAAACATGGTGATATAATAAGGAATATATAGATTTTATAATAATGGTTAACATCAATCCGGATAATATATAGAATGATACGTATATACAATGTCAACCCCGAATGAATAAACCATGGTTTATGAAAATTCGGGTGGGTACTTCTCCAATAGTCATTTCATCTGATACTTTTTAAGGGTACTTTCCCAATCAAAAACCGCCGTAAACGGGGTTTATTAATCCAGTGGGTTAAATCAATACAGCAATAGGATCTGAAACCATCCAGTCTTTCGGCAGTGATCCATGATGCAAACAAACTAGTGCCATCGAGGGTCCCAGTTCGGAATCACTAAGTTGTTGAACATAACTCCAATTTCACTATGGTTTATGGTAGATCTATCTATACTTACTATGGTTTATAAAGCAACTCCTTGTAGTTATTAGCATTCAAACACAAACCAGGCTCCCCATGGTTTTCTGAAAAAAATGTTTATGCACTCATGGTTAATAATGGTCAATCATGGAAAATAGCCAACAACCATGGATAAATCATGGATAAATGTATATACCCTCTGGTAAACTGACATAGCTATGGAAAATCACCATGGTTAAACACGGTAAATCAACTACAAATGTGCCATTTTCAATAGCTATGTTAAGTTACCAGAAGGTATACTTAGAGATTTAAGAAGTGATAGGCGAAGAATCCCTAACAAGTGATTCTTGATAAATAGTTTAGTTGGAGAATAGGGATCATATGGGATTTTTCTCGAAGATTTAGAGATGAATAGGGGAACTAATAGGGTTTAACAAGTGATTATAGGGGTAGGGTTTTCCGGGAAGTTGGGGGTTTGGATGGGATAGTTTCTCGCTCATCTTTTGGTACTCGCTAGTAAAACTAATTTTTTTTTCCGAGAAATGGTAAAATTCGTCCATTCACCAGCTAGAAATGAGATTTGTTGGCAGGTGTTTGAGATATTCCATGCTTTATACTAGGTATAATATGGGTTTTCACTTCTTGCCCGGCAGGTTTTCCAGATGGAAAACTTGGGTTTTTCACATGAGATTGACAGAGGAAATTTCATAGAGTGATAGGGATCATACCCTCTGGTAAACTAACATAGCTATTGAAAATGGCCCATTTATAGTCGATTTACACATTAAAAATGTTGCTTTTCCATAGTTATGTTAAATTACCAGAGGGTACCAGGTTTTGTTCCATTTTTTGGGGACTCCATCTGGAGATCATACAAGATTAATATGGAATACCCTCTGGTAATTTGTCACGGTTCGCTATTGAACATCACCACTTCAAATAACGGTAAATCGACTATAACTGGGCCATGTTCCATAGTTTTTGTATGTTTACCAGGCCGGGTATGTTCACTTCAAAAATCATGATGGGGATCAATGGAGGTTTTTTTGTGCCATGGTCATGCCACAGGCTTACCGCAACATTGAGTTGGACCTAACATTGAGTTGTACCATGTTGAGATATATCATGATTACTCCGAGTTTATTCATAGTTGTCACTATTTGTGTTATTGTAATTGCTGCCCTTTTTTGAATATGTGTTTGTTCGTTTTGTTTATTGACAGGATATCATCCATTCACAAGCTATTTTGATGTTCTCCAGGTTGCTGTCCGCTGTCCATAGCTGCAGCCCTAACGTTCCAAGGTCGCTCGATGATATCGCAGCAGCCATCGAGAGTTACTGCCAAGCTGTGCGTATGGATCCGTCCCTGCATGTGTGTTTTGCCAACCTGGCGACGCTGTACATGTACCTGGAAGATTTTCACAAAGCGGAGGCCGGGGGCGATTTTGGAGGATTTTGGACTATGGATGGAAGAAGTCTTGGTAAAAATCTACAAGAAAGTGGTGTTTTTTGCTCCAAACTATTGGTGATTGGGTTTTCCTATAGAATTTCCGTTAAACCAATGCCCTTTGAGCGATGGGGGACGCTTGGCTACGGTGGGCTACGGTTGGATCGGTCTGATCATCGTTGGATGGGACATCTTGACAGCTCAAAATTCGCTGTATTCCCACCTGGTTGGTTCAATCATCCTAAGAAAAATAGTGTAATTTAAAAAATGAGGATGGTTTATTCTATCATTTAGTCTTCCCAGAATTATCTCACTAACTGGTTGATGGTTTGGAACCATGGAATTTTATGACTTTCCATTCAGTTGGGATTAATCATCCTAACTGACGAACTCATATTTTTCAGAGGGGTAGGTATACCACCAACCAGGCACTACACATTCCCACTACACTGACTTAACAGGCATTGTTTTTTTTTTTGAAGGAAATTGTCCGCATAGGATCTGGCAGTTTCAAATCCCTCTTGGGAATGTATCAATCTAGGAAATGGAGTGGATGGGGTCGTAGATGCGCATTCCAGCTACTATGGTTAGGTGGGTAACCATAGTAAAGGCCACTTATATCATATTAGTATATATATATATTTATTTATTTAGCTGGTTGGTTTAATTCATGGAAAATCTGTCTATAGATGGATGATTTGGGGGTATCCATTTTGGGAAACGCCCATATGGATATGGAAAATGGAACACTTTTCATCAAATTCATTTTGGCATGTTTCGTCAGTTTTTTTTCTACTGGACATGTTGAAGCATTTTTGCTAGCTATCTCCCCATGTTTCCTCGTGGTGTTTCCCCTTTGTTTGTTGCATATAAAGTTACGTCTCAGCTTTGTTTATTCTTGGCATGTTTCCGGGCTCACACTTATTAACACACGGCAGGTGGCTCAAATAATTTTTCATGTCTATTCCAGTTTCCATTCCCATGAAATAACTGGCCAGAAAAACTTGTGCAGCTTAAATTGCACATTGTCTCAATGTCTTATGCGTACTGTCCCCCATGTGGTTTTCATTCAGTATATAACAGTACCCTGAACACGTCGGTTTTCACGGTTAGATACCCATTTTGTAAGTTATACACCAATTTCCATATCTCGCTTGCTAGTTAGACCACAATGTTAGTTGATTAAACATGCCAAATTGATGTATTCGTGTGTCTGGAGTTTGGACAATTGGACCACCATGTCGGTTGGTTTCATTATCATTTTCACATATTATATATATTTATTTATTTATTGGTGTATCATTTTAGTTGGGTCAACACCATATGCAACCATTTTCACATTCTTGTTGGTGGTGATATGTTGTGATTTGTGTATTGCTTTAGGGCAACCCGCAAAAGGCTTGAAAAGTTGGAAACCTGAGAATTATGCGGAAAACATCATCAAACTACCATCCTGGGAACATGTTTCTATATTTTCTTGGGTTCTTATTATCATAACTGACAAAAAACAAAACATATTTATAAACCATAATTTTACACAATTAAAAAAAAACACGTACCAAAAATATCTTGTGTATCGTAGCTTACCCGTGGTTGGTAACATCCCCATGGGATCACTTCGCAGGAGCATATCTCGAAAGCCCTGGAATTGGAGCCGCAGAACGATGCCTACCTGGTGACTGGCACGAAAATCCAGGGTCGAGTTGTGGTGCTGCGCTTTGTTTGGGCAAATTTTAATAACATATACCAGCATCATTATATCTATAATATTTCTAGGATTATGTGTGTATATATATATGTATGTGTGTGTGTGAATATCCCATAGGTATCTAATATAGGATGAATCATTGGGCAAATCAATGCGGACTGACAGTGCACGAGGAATTGACGGCATCTCTCCACAGGAGCTGAAAATGATGCCACCCCTGGCCATCTCTCACCTCATGCACATCATGCACTCTTATGCTGACGGCTTTCCCATTTGGCTAATGTGGACTAAGACCTGTCCTGTCCCCAAAAAAGCAGGAGTAATTTCGGCTGCCCAAGTTAGACCGATTAGTGTCATGGCCCTGTTGTATCGCTTGTGGAGTAAAGTCCAATGTAGGCATGTTCTTTTAACCATCCTTTCCCAATTACCCCATTCCATTACAGGTTTCCTTCCTGGAAGAGGCCCATATGATGCGGTGTATGAAATGCAATGGATGCTGGAACAAGCTCACGAGTATGGCCCAGCGCAGTCTGGAATCTAATTAGACTTACTCAAATGTTTTAACACAATCCACAGACCGGCCGCTCGAACCACCCTGCAAACTTTAGGGGTACCTCCAGCCCTGCTGCGACAGTACTTCCAGTCCCTGCACAGAGTTACCCGCTCCTGGTGCCTGCAGGACGCCATGAGTCCACCCAAAGCCACTACCAGAGGATGCCCAGAGGGCGATCCATTGTCGGTCTTGACAATGCTCTCCTTTGCAACTGCCTGGGCCTCTCAGGTACAGCACCACATCCCAACTGCCCGCCTGGGGGCCTATGCCGACAACTGGGGATGGATGTTAACACAGCCAAGTCAGCATGCGGAAGTCATTCAGAATACCCAATTGATAGTCAAGGCATATACCATGCACATCGACTGGACAAAGAGTTGGGTTTGGCTTACTGATCCCACACAATTGCCACAACTGAAACGGGCGCTGCTCACCCAACTGGGCCAGGTTTGCATCACTCATGTGCTCACGGCCATGGACCTCGGAGGTCAACACACCTATCATGGCCCACCCAAGTTAGGCAAGGTGCAGAACCGATTCAATGAAGCATCCGTGCGCTTGAAGAGGCTGCAAAGCATGCCACATGACCTGACCACCAAGGTCCTAATGGTTAAGATGGGTATCTACAGTCAGGCATTTTATGCCTCAGCTATACTGCCAGTAGGACGTAAGCACACTGACCAAATGCGCACCCAAGTTGCCGACGCAATCCTTGGCCCCAGCGTCAGTCGTAACTCAGCTGTCGCACTGCAATGCATGCCGAAACTTGAGGACCCTGAACTGGTCTTTATTTGGAATGCCATATCCATGGCCCACCGCTACCTTAGCAGATGCGCACCTGCACAGGCTGACCTTTTCCTGCGCACGGTAGCACAACATGATGGCATTTCCTACAAATGCAAGGGACCCGCAGGCTGCTTGAAATTCTACCTTTGCCGTTTGGGATGGGAAATTGACACACAAGGCATCATCACTGTAGCTGCCTTCCGCTCCTTTCATTTGACTTCAACTAGCAAGCAGATGTGGAGACGGCTAATGCAGGAGACCTGGCAGGAAGACCTGTTACTGCAGCACGCCAACAAAAAAGCCTACAGGGGTCTCCCTCCCATCAATAAAGCAGATACTACAGCAGTCCTACAAAAATTTCCCGCTAGCGACCAAAAAGCCATTCTCAATGAAATTTCCGCGGCTTTTCAGTGCAACACCCAGCAAGCGAAGTGGGATCCGCAAACTGACCCACACTGCAAGTACTGTGGCCAATTGGACACCAAATTCCATAGGGTACATCAATGTACGTTTACAGCTGACCTGCGACAAGACATACATGACACCATACAGTGGATGGAAACAGAAGGGGTGGAATGGCATGAGTTGCCTGTGATTCATACTCACCACGATCATGCCTGGCTACAGACATACCACACCCACCAGTTGACCCCTGATGTGCCTGAGGCGATGTACAATGCACTTCAGCAAATTGACCTTCAGGGCGCAGTGCTCAACTTCTACACGGATGGCTCTTGCCAGCACCCTGCTTCCATTAATTGTAGATACAGCAGTTTTTCAGTTATCATAGATGTACCCACCAATGATGATGAGCGAATTGCAGCCGCAAGACACTTTGCCAATGGAGGTCCGATGCCTCCCTGCCTGCACACCCTGTGTGTGGGCCGGACACCCGGGGAACAAAGGATCCACAGAGCCGAGTTATTTGCCATAGTTTGGATATGTGAACGGTTTCATAATGTTGCCATACACACTGACTCAACAGTTGCATTGGCTGCCATCCGTGCGTGCAAACAGGAACGTGCTTGCTTCCAACACATGGAGGATCTAGACTTAATTTTGAGGCTTCAACAGGTAATCCATTTGGGCAACAAAACTTTCCTTAAGGTTCAGGCTCATGCTGAACATGCACGAGACGTTACGTGGATGACTCTTTTTCATAGACTTGGCAATAAATGCGCAAATGATGCGGCAATCGTCGCCAACAAGATTTTGCAACCGGATGCGGTCACTGACTTTGAATCTATGCACACGGACCTTGAGACACACCGCCAACATTTGCAGAAGCTTTTTTCTTTTCATTTGCAAGTTATTAAGCGCCATGCTACCCAGAAGATACATGAAGCTACACTGGTTTCCCATGAAGGCGAATTTTCTGGACCTACTAGTGATGAAGTCTTTCAACAGTTCCTTGACTATTCAGTGATTCATGTATGGACTCCTAGCGCACAGCAGATGAATGAATTCCGGGCATGCGCATGGGGATTTACTATAGCCACCAACGTTTTGGAATGGGCCAGATTAATCAAGTGGCCCACAGATGAAGGACAGCACCCACTTCAGGAAGACGGAGTCACATGGATCGAACTTGTTTTGAGTTTCATGTTTACACAAAAAATCTTGCTGCCTGTCAAGCGACAGGGACCAGGTAACCAAGAGCATCTGATTGCGTTTTCCAGTGTGGCAGCCATGGAAGCCTATTCAGTTCGCCTCGCTGAATTGGCTAACCCTTTTGCAATTTTAACAAAGCAAGTTACAGACTTATGTGATCAGGCTTTTCTTCCTTCCATTGAGCGTGGACTTGTTCGGAGTTTGTATAAGTTGGGATCCAACATTTTCAGCAGTGGCTACAAATGGAGGGCACAATATCCGGCTCAGGACAAAGTGCTCACCTGTTTGAAACCATACCTGCAGAAATACAAGGGTCCGGCTTATACAGCCTTGCCTGACTTGGACATAACCCCAAATTCACATTTGTTTGAACGGATCAACCGAGAGCTTCAAGGGACGTGGCAACAACGATCCACTGAGGTTCACCGTGCCATGAAAAGAATCAGACAATGGAGACGTGACCCTCAACCACGTTTGTTCTTTGCTTAAGATGGGTCTGCATCTTCCCTGTGAATATCACAGGATGTCATCTGACACGACCGCAATTTCACTTTAGTTAGGTTGCGACTCGCCTCGCCACGAGGAAAAGGGCAAATTATAACGGCTAAAATCTGCGATCGAAGCCTGCAATGATGGTTAGGATTGGGGTACAACTATCCCCAAATAGCCTTCTTTCAGATCAGTGAATTAATATGATTTGCCCGGAATTGTATGTTTTGAAGCCAAAAAGCAGGTAAAAACTGGGTTTCACATCTATATTTCGATGTCTGTGTGTGATTCAGGTATGAGTTTTTTGGTGCGTGGAATGTAACCAGCAACTTACAAATCATGGCGACATGGCGACAGGGGATGGGTCACACAACCATCAAAAAAGGGGTCCCACTAATGCCGTGAGACGATGCAAAAAGTGGTAGAATAGTACACTCCCATGTCATCAAACATTGCTGGAAAATCGGTTGAACATCAGCATTTAATGAGCATTTATTATGAGAAAATCAGGAACAACATTGAAGTAAATGAGGATTTTCTTCAGCCATGTTTGATTATCCATTATGATTACCTGTTCTTCATGGTTCATGGCTGTGGTTTTCCAACAGCAAAACATTGCAGCAACCATGACTGGGTGTGCTACGTTAGATTAGCCTCGAATGGGTACTGGGTGTTGGTCAGTAGCCAGAAGATCATCCATAATGACATCAAGTGGGTCCGGCAGTGCTTTGGAACGTGGGAATTTATAGCCATCATGCGTTTATATAACAGTAACACACACACACATATATATATATTATATATATATATACTATACTACTTGGTGGTGACTGGAACCATGGAAAATTATGACTTTCCATTCAATTGGGAAATTCAGAAAATCCCAACTGACGAACTCACTCATATTTTTAAGAGGGGTAGGTTGAAACCACCAACCAGATAACATCAAGTGGGTGATCGTAGTGATGGAATATTTCTTGTTATTTTTTTGAGTAAACCTACTGGATGATGGGTAAAACCCCCCGTTCAGCCCTGAAACCACCCCCGAAGCCATGGTGGACATTGCCACAAGGATCTGGTTCTACTGCTGTCAAGTCATGCAGTGCCCCACCAAGGTTCATACTGTGGCTGGTTGAGAAATCCTGCACCACCTTGGATGGTTGAAACCCTATGAATGAATAATGGGATAAACCGTTAACTGGCGCAGGATTTCGCAACCATCCACAGTATGACAATATGGGTTTATCCAGACATAGCAGCTTACCCCTGAAATCCACTAGTGTATCATCATTTTCCGGCTTCAGTTTCCATGTTTTTGATAGTTTATGGGTGTACCTTATATTCAGACGCCCGTATCACTTTTTTCCGGGTCCAAGAAGAGGTCCCCAGTTACAAGTTGGCTAACCCCATCTAAGTATAGATACATCCACCATTGAATCCCAGTTGTAGCCCCCAAAAAGATAGAAAAGCTGTTTCAAACTGGAATTTACCCTCTGGTAAACTAACATAGCTATTGAACATTGCCATAGAAATAGCTGATTTATCCATTAAAAATCGTGATGTTCCATAGTTTTTTGTTTGTTTACCAGAGGGTATATGGTGAAAACCACATCTTTTTTCACCAAAAAGCCATGACTCTGGTCAACTCAGTGAACTCCCAGGAAATCAAAGCTTCTATGCGACAACGCTCGCGTGTGAAGCAATGAATTCGTCCGCAGCACCAGAAATCCCAAGGGCATGGTATGGGGACAAAACAATGATAGGAACTCAACTCTTCGTTGCTGGTGTGTCTCATTCAATTGAACTTGATGTCGGATATTGTGCTTTTGGAATGTGCTTGGTGGATACCACATGATGGCAGGTGCAATGTCAAGTGACTAGACACCATTTACCGCACAATGCCAAGAGTTCCACAAGGGTATCTCTTGGTGAATTTTGCCCTGGGCGTCCTGGAAATAACTCTGGGTATTATGATATTTACTAGGTCAATCTTACATGGGTACTTTAATCCTTTAGTCTTTTGGTATTAATGGGAATATCTACTAATCAGCAAAGAATTTATTTTTTTGCAGGGTATGTAAGATTGGCAATGTTTATATTTCATCCCTGGTGCCATGGTTTTCATATCAATTCCTTGCTGGTGTTTCTGAATCTGCATCTCCATGGGAATCATCCCTGACCCCAAAATATCCGAAATCGGTCGGTAGCATAAAACAAAAAGTTCTGAATTACTGGTTGGTGGTTTGGAACATTCTTTATTTTTGCATATGCATATAATGTCAACCCCGGATTAATAAACCATGGTTTATTAATTGGGGGGTACTCCTCCAATAGTCATAACCTAATACTTAAATGGTACCCTCCCAATTAAGCAGCCTAGGGGTTTATTAATCCAGGGTTGGTGGTTTGGAACATTTTTTATTTTTGCATATATTGGGAATTTCATCATCCCAACTGACGAACTCATATTTTTCAGAGGGGTTGAATCCACCAACCAGATTACTTAGGTCACTACTTCTACAACCCAACACCCTACCCGAAAGACACTCCTCTGCCACTGCCACCGAGTTGCTATGCCCATGGCAAGTTATGGCAAGTCATGGCATGCCAGACGCGCAGTCAGCTGATTGAGAAAAAATGGCAGCGCTTGGCTGGGTCACCAGGTTATGTTTTTTGTTCTTTTTCGGCTAGTCACACCTGGGGGGTGGAAGATGAAAACTGATGATGAAAATTGGAGATGTTCGACTACCCTCTGGTAGTCAAACGTAGCAATGGAAAATCTCCTTATATCTACCATAAACCATAGAATTCAGCCACTTTTTTCAGGCAACTTAGCCATCTTGGGAGCCCCATCCTGTAAGGATTCTCCAGCCACATGTGGCTGGACACCGGTTGCACTCGAGGAAATATTGCCGCCCGGAATGCCAACGTGCTCACTGGCGAGTGGCGTCCTCAGAGAACAACTATCCTACGGTGGGGTGCGAAATCCTGCACGAGTTGGCAACCGTTAGGTAACTATGAAACACTGTAAATTTCCATTGGATTTTTTGGGGATAAACATGGATAAACCATATACCAACTGGTGCAGGATGTCTTCCATCCACAGTATGGCTTAAATGTATTTAAACTAATGGGATTTGATTCCCCATAAGGGTTCATTTATTTGAAATCATTATGTAATCTAGCCTCTAGCCCATTGTATTCACTTGTTATATTTAACCGGATGGATTTATTTTAATTGGATTTAATGGATATGAGTGGAATGTTTTTTTTGGTATATTTCCATGGGAATATCAAGGAGCTTGAACCATCAACAAATAGAAACAACATATGTGAGGAATGGACGTTTTTCACCATCAGCAACGTCATGGGATTGGAACCCAGGGTTTTCAGGTCTACTGGGAATGTTTTTCGGGACAACCAGGATGTTTTAGATTTCAACCCAACGATTTTGTCATGGGGAACAATGGATGTTTAACCATTTAACTGGATTCTATGGGGATTTAATGCGAGACATCATTTCTTAATTATCCGGATTGGCAGTCAAAGATCTGGATTTGCTGAAGATGATTTGTGTTTTTTCCCGGAAATCCACTACTTTCTTTAGTTAGGGAAGGATTCCTTTTTTTTGTGGGTGTCCTTAAGCATCTCCAAGAACATTGCGTTCGAAAACCTGCCCGATATTCATGGAGGTTTTCGTTGGAAAATCAACTTATTATAAAATACCCCTTGTTGGTTGATGTTATTATAGTTGATCATCCTTTATACTGAAGGGAACTGCCTATATTAATCTGACTAGATCACCAGTTGAATCAAGATATGAGTTTCTCCTTTATATCATCTCCGATTAGTTTGGGAATTAGCCGGGTTGTATTGGAGATGTTCATCCTGTATGGAACTCCCCTCGTAACCCCAACATCTTTGGCATCGACATTTTGCGATGCCCTGGAACCCTGAGCGGCGATTCTCTGCCTCCAAGGTGCACAAAGCCAGTCCCTCAGATCTGCCATGTGTGGTTTGCCCACGGTTTTCAGGATATTGCAGAAGCTTTGCAGATAGTTGAGATGGCTGTTCTGTTGCTGATGATTACTATTGTTATGATAATAATAATAATAACAATAATAAAAATAATATGATAACTATTAATGAAGATTAACATTAATGATCATTATCGGTGATGAAGCTGGTGATGATGATGATGTAGATGTAGATGGCAGACAGCAGATGGTGGTCAAGGATTCTGATGAAGCGGGGGGAGGAGGAAGGTTTATAGCAACACAGCACAAGATGCAGAAGAACTTCAGGTTACCACTATTTCTGGAATCGGCTTTGACCAACTTCTATCTTTTTGATTCTTTTTGGGGATAAACAACCTATAGCAATTCACAAAAAGATAGCCTTGTTGGAAATCTGGAAAATATAGAGGAACCGTCATATTATACCATCCTGAAAACACGTTCTATTTTTTGTCGGGGATTGCTATAAAAAGATATGATGCCACAACACATATATATATGATCATATATGTATAATTATATGTAGAAAATAAATGTTATATATTATATACATTTATATGTGTGTATAAGTGTGCGTATAAATTCAGATTATTTGTACCATATATAGTTTACATCAGATAAATATAATATAACTCTATATATATATAATAGTAATAGTGATGAGAATGATATGTACATATTCTCCATCTATGCCACCATTCTATGTTATGGCACCCCCTCCACAACCTGCCCTAGGCTGTTTGCGGCCTTGAAGCGTTGAGCCACCCATCAGTGCCCTCCAGTGTGACAGGCGCACCCCACGGAACTTTGGTACTTTGGTGAAGGGTAGTTGTTTATACGTTTATACGATATGAATATGAATCGGGTGTGTAAACCTAATATACCAACCCTATACGAACCATACATACCAATCATATATTAACCATCGACTGAGGTATATTAACCATAGATTAACCACATGTATATGAATAGTGACCCTCAAAAATTAAATTAAAAAGATGCAGAACAGTGAGTGTCATCACTATTTTCGATTCGGGTTTGACCAATTTCTATCTCGGTTTTTGGGTAAGTATAACCATATTTTCTTTCATTATTGGACGTTGTTTTCATGTCCTAATGATTCTCAAATGGGTATGGATCAAAACTGGGTACATAATTAGATGGTGAATACTAAAATATCTCATATACCCCTTAAAATCTCTGGTTCCATAGGGCTTCAATCTTTGACCCATCCCGATTTTTCAACGCCATCGTCCCTAGGTGGCAGATCCCAGATGCATCTTCCACTGGGCCCAGGGCTGAAGGCACTACAAAGCCTGTCGCCACTTGAAGCAAAGCCTGGACAAAAAATGGGGGCGTTACCGGGGCCCCCTCCGCTGTCATCAAGAAATCGTGGCCGGCTATGGCTATACTGGTTGGTGGTTTGGAACATGAAATTTATTTTCCATTTCATATATGGGATGTCATCCTTCCCATTGACGAAGTCATAGTTTTCAAGATGGTTATTGCACCACCAACCAGTATAATTATGGAAAATCACCATTTTTCATGGGAAATTTCACTATATATGGTGATTTTCCATTGGGCTATGGCTATACTGGTTGGTGGTTTGGAATCTGAATTTTATTTTCCATAGTATATGGGATGTCATCCTTCCCATTGACAAAGTCCATCATTTTTCAAGATGGTTATGGCGCCACCAACCAGATTGGGTGGGGACATAATGGGTATATTTTACTAATCATCCCCATTATGATTATCCATTATTAATCAACTATCAATAAACTATTAACCAACCAGTGTAATTATGGAGAATCACAATTTTTCATGGGAATTTTACTATAAATGGTGATTTTCCATAGCAAATATGGCTATAATATTGGCTATGCAGTGGCTATCTAATATGGTAGTACTGGCACAGCAATTGGATGGGTGTTCCCTTGTGTCATTGTCGTTACTAGTGTGCTGATATCGATGAATGAGATCAGTTGGCAGTCGATTCATATGTGCCAGTGGACAAAATTGTGAATTACCATCTGGTAAACTGACATAACTATGGAAAATCACTTTTTTTTATAGGTAAACCATCTATAAATGGGCAATTTTCCATGGTGTTAAATAACCAGAGGGTAACTGGGATCACTACAAATTGAGGCGGTTTTATTGGATTTTAATCATGGGGGAAATAAGTTGGGATTTATTTTTTGTGATGGTGACATATTCATGGAACATGAACGGAATATTAGCGAGATATTGATGTGATATTATATAATGGATGTTAATAGGAATAGAATTGTGATTTAACTTAGGATATCAAGGGAATATGACGAATATTCATGGAATATTGGTGCATATAAATTGGGGAAACACTGGTTTAATAGAAAACTGGGATATATCATGGCGATGTTTTGAAGGATAGTTGATTTTTTTGATGGGATGGTTATGGAATTCACACTTCCGTAATCAACCATAGCTGGGAAATCTCCATTGAAAAATAGGCATTGAAATGGACAAATCATTAACTGATTGGTGGTTTGGAAATGTTTGGAACATGAATTTTATGTTTCCATTCAGTTGGGAATGTCATCATCCCAACTGACTTTCATATTTTTCAGAGGGGTAGGTTGAAACCACCAACCAGATAGGCATTGAAATGGACAAATCATTAATGGTGGAATGTCCAGGCTGCCATATTTGATGTCCGGGTAAAACTTGGTGGTTTCAAAAATGCTTTTTTTTCGACCCAATCATTGGGATAGCGAGAAAAAGTAACTACCTCTGATTTCACAACATGTGAAAAAAATTGCATGTTTTGAATTGCCAAAAGTATGTTCATAGTATGTTCATAAACTGCAAGTGAATTAGTATGTTTATACGAGTATGTGGATAAACTGCAACTTCTAGGGATTTCACAAAATGATCATATGACTCAATTGATGTATGTTCCAGTGTGCGATGTGAGGCAACAGCTTGTGGCAGAAGACCACTTCGAAGCACAGGCCGGCCTCGGTTCCATCGGTTCCGAGTTGGAGAATCCCCCAATCTGTTGATGTTTCCATGTGGGAAAGATGTGGAAAATACGTAGAAAATGAAGCACAAAATCTGTGGCTACCATTGACTACCCTGGTTTTAGATACAGTTGTATCAATTTCAGATATGTTCCGATATATAGTTCTGGGAAAATTATAATATTTCACAAACCTGAATCAAGATGAATTAAGGCCATTTGGGGATGAGTTCCCTTATTAACCATGGTTCCAGGGTTCGGGAGAACAGTCAGGTCGTTATAATTTACCCAGATAGTTGTCTCATGATAGAATACCGGGTAAAGATACATCGCGGCCTCCCTTATACCAAAGTATCCACCATAGAGCACAGGATGGGGCCCCCAAGATAGCTAAGTTGCCTTATAAGTGGCTTAGCTGTGGTTTATGGTAGATATAACTATAGTTAAAGGGTGTTATAATGGTTTATAAATCAATTTATAACTGGGGATTCAGAACTGGTGTTTCAACTGGGGATTGTGACGGGTTACGTCATGTAACTGGTGTTTCTTGAATAGTGATAGAAAAATTATGTCCTACTCAAGTCATAAAATGTCATAAAATGTCATAATTTCAAGCTTTTAACCTATTTGATCTATCTTTTTGGGGATCACAAGAAATGCTTAAAGCGTAATTTACGTCCCTCCAAAAAATCCATAGTTTAAGTAGAATCCCCATATGATCTCATATAACTCCCTATGTCATCCCATCATTAACTGGTTGGTGGTTTGGAACATGTTTTATTTTCCATATATTGGGAATAATCATCCCAACTGACTCATATTTTTTCAGAGGTGTATGTATATCACCAACCAGATATAGTGAAAAATAATGACATTAATGAATAGTACTGGATAATATTAATGGATAATATCTTAATCCTTCACTTTATACCGCTGTGAACTTTCGCCTTAGAAAAACGTGGCTCGTTCTGTTACCATCAAGGCGGAGGGCGAAGCAGCAGAGGCGGCGCGCAAGTTGCCGCAGCTGAATGCTATGCTGCTGGCGGAGGCCGGTGTCGGAAGGTGATGACGTGTGACGACCTAGAAGAAGTCATGGGGAATGGCGAAAAAAATGGTGATTTAAAAATTGTGATTTACCCTCTGGTAAACTGACATAACTATGGAAAACCACAATTTTAAAGTTCGGTAAACCATCTATTTTATTATAACCTCTGGTTATGACTAACATAGCCATCGAAAGATCCACCATGTTTAAGAACGGTAAACCATCTATTTCTATGGGCCATCTATACCATGGCTATGTTAAATAACCGCAGGGTAATAGGAATTCATGGGATTTAATGGCCTACAAAATGGTGATTATAACAGGGATTAAAATGGATTTAATTATCAAATAAAAGGTGATTTCAGGGGATTTTAGGGAAATCGTCGAATTAATGGAGATGCAAACAGTGCTTGACATAGGATGTCTAGGAAATTAATCGGGATTTAATGGCGATTTGACATCAGATTTAATGGAAATTCGTGGGGATATACCCTATGTTTTTTTTTTAACAGGTTTGAGTGGGTTATTTAAGAGTTATGATAGTTGTTTGGGTTTATACCTTATGGATATTCATGGGATTTTGATGGTTATTAGTGATGACTGGTGATGATTAATAGAATCTTGATGATGATGTGGCAAACCCAATGGCATAAACCATCCCTAAATGATAGTTGTTTATGGCATTGGGCTTATCACATCATATAATTTGCCAAAATTAGAAGGATAGTCGACGTCACTTGAAGTTGGAGACTAGAAAACACGGCCATGTTTCATAGCAAACTGTTGAATTACTAGAGGTATACCAGCTATAGTTTGTTTTTTCTACCCATCTAACTATTGTCATAATAGTAACCATAAAGCCTAGTTAACCTCGGGGCTACAAGAATTGCCCCATTATCAACCCATTGTATTATGTGGCTAGTACAAAAAGATATCCTATTATAATGAATTTTCCCAGAAATCTTCATCAAAGAGTTAGTTTATTGAAGGACATATGGCAATCCAAGCTTTCAAGACCAAATCTTCCTTCGATGGGCCATTGGATTAGTTAAGTGGTCAGTAAGTGCGTATATAATCCATTGTTAAGTCAATGTTTGTTCGCCAGCTACGAGCTGTAGTTATAAGTTAAAACCAGAAAATTATCCATTCTCCATATCAAATTCCAGTATGTATATATGCACTTTTTCTATTCCCATAAACCACAGATAGATATGATGATATGGATATCTACAACATAGGCAAATAGCTAAATATAGCATAAACCATGACAAATTATCTAAATATCTACCAGTGCCACTCAAAAATCGTCCAGGTTTGGGATCTGGAAGATTTGCAGAGACTGCAAGCCACATTGGCCTCAATCAGGCGCCGGCGCGCTCCCGCTTCACCAATAAAATTCGGATAATCATGGGAAAAAATGGGAAAATACCATATAAATGGAGGAATTATCCTCTGGTAAACATGGGATTTACCCTCCTGGTAATGACTGTTGCAGTTTGCTATTGAAAATTGCCATCGAAATAATGATTTACCCATTTAAAATGAATATTTTTCATAGTTTTTTGTATGATTACCAGAGGGTAAAAGTTGGGTTACCCTCTGGTAAACTTGATAAACATACAAAAAAGATGGAACATAACCATGGCTTCTTTCCATGGGTAAAAAAAATGCGAGCTCAATGGGCCATGGCTTCCATAGCGAAGTGAAATGACCAGAGGCTATGAGTTGAGATGGTTGAAAGCGTCGCTTCATTGTCCGATTACAAAAGATGATTTCCCCTCGGCAAGTTTGATCACTGGTTGGTGGTTTCAAACATTTTTATTATCCATAATATATGGGAGAATCCTTCCCATTGACTAATATGCTTCAAGATGGTTAAAACCACCAACAATTTCCCCTCGGCAAGTTTCGTCGTTTCAGTGCCAAGTTTGGGATTGGAGGGGGTCCTTCCATCTTTGCAAAAAACCCAGCAGCAAGTCTCAGGCAGCAATGGAGAGCACCACCAGAGTGCACTCTGCTCTGCATCTACGTGGCAGCAGAGGAAGGGTGGCAACTCGTGGCCATCGGAGACATCAGAACGCCAGTGATGCTGGTGATTTAACGTATCTATTGAAAATGGCCCACATCATGACATTTACCTATTGTGAATATGGTGAGTTTGCAATATACTCCATAGCTCTGTTACATGGCCAGAGGGTAGTCGGGGCAGTCATCTCAAGAAAATCGCTAAGTTGCTCCGAGCTGGTTGGTCCAATCATGTAATTTTGGGTTTGGCTGGGGGGTGATGCTGGTGAATGACCCCCGTATCCATTAGGCCTTATTGTTGTTGGGTTAAACCATCCGTTTGACGGCCAAAAATCAGGTGGGGTTGGCATAATAGTTATCCAAAACTCATCAAAAATAGTGTTGACCCCAATTATGAACGGGAACTCCACTCCGGTAACATCTAAAAATTCTGCAATCACTTCATTGAATGTAATGTATGCATATATTTGTTGGTAAAATCCCCCAAGTTTTTTATCGTTTTTTTAATGGTGAAATTTAATACCAGCAGTACCGCACAAGGCGGTGGCGGAAGTTTCAAAAATAGGAAACCTATAGGAGAGATTGGCTGTTGTGAATCAGGGATGGCAGAGCGAATCCACTGATGGACCGAAAGGTGCTTGA
>Ga0126342_10001963_pt1 | contig 30839 bp, 31 predicted proteins | sample Cyp1metagenome_FD_92528 | JGI IMG/M metagenome (GOLD analysis project Ga0126342, IMG submission 92528) | Coral microbial communities from Lord Howe Island, Old Settlement Bay, Australia - Cyphastrea 1 metagenome | ecosystem: Host-associated > Invertebrates > Cnidaria > Coral ...
ATCGAAGTCTTAGCCGAACTGATGCAACCGGAAGTGATGTGAACGTTTGAACGGTCCTGGCCTAGCTGGAAGCCGCAGGATATGGTGCCTTCGGTGGTTGTGAGCCGCTCGAGCAATTCTTCACGCACTTCCTGGACACAAACTGATCAACGCTCGTTTTCGCGAGTTCGAGTTGGTGAAAAGGTATTTGAAGTGCTTAAAAATATAGGAGAGTATGCAGTATGCAGTATGCAGTTAATCAAATCACAACAAACAGAGAGAAACACAGAGACTCACTGATTCTGGATCATCGAGCCTTATCCTCGGCCAAACGCTCTGGGAGGTATACCCCTGGCTGCCAAGGGAAAGGAGACGCTCCCCAGAAGCCACGTCCTTGGCAGCGGGGGTCCATGGCTGACGTACGGTCTCGTTTCTCTTTAATTGAAAATGGAACATTTCATCCTGACCGAATGACGTCAACGTGATTGTATCAAATCAGGATCCCAACGCAAACAAATCAAAGAAAAAAATGGTTCATGATGTTCCTGGATGTTTCCTTTCTGACACCCAAATGAGAATGTGTTTCATTCAGCTTGGTTTCTTGAGGACTCTAAACCTCTTCAATCACATTCAATCACCCTAGAAACTTACTAGAAACCATTGAAATTCTCAAACCTCGCGAACACCTCTAGCACCCTTTAGCACCCTTTAGCACCCTTTAGCACCCTTGGCAGCACCAAAGATCTCTCCAGGAGGTGCAACACAAACTCAGCAGCACTTTGCGCAACACAGCGCCGAAAGCTCTGGTGTGTCTGCACACACACGCAATTCCGACCATCTGGAGAAGTAGCCTCAAGAGTCAAAGAGTCTTAAAGAGACAAAGACCAAAAGGCTGCAGCTTTACATAGAGTCCAGAACAGCGGCAAAGAACAAAAGGCTGGACTGCATACTTGAGTTTTGGTCTCTCAGTGAAATCAATTCAAGATTCAAAAAAAAATGGACAGGATTGCTCAATCTCACAAAAAGAAGGATTTCTTTACCTTGAATTCGGATCTGATCTTGTTTTCATCCCATGTCTGTCCAGTCCATAGCAGCTGTGCGAAAGCCCCTACAATTTCATCGAATTCGCGAGCATGCCACGCAACGAAGGAAGAATGGGGATTGACAGGAAGTATTGCTAATCTCAGCCAAAACATGTTTGTGACAGATCGCTAAAGCCACCTTGTCCAGTTCAAAAAAAACAGAATGTGAGCGCGCCTCCACGCGCATGGCATGTGTCTCCTTGACAAACCTAAGCAAACGCAGACCGTGGTGCCAAGTGTTTTCCTTGACACCAGCAATTTTAAGCACTGTTTGCTTTCAAATCCCCTGTTGTTGCAGGGTTCATGAAATTACTGATAACTTGGGAAGTAACGTCGAATATATTAGTACCTTTGAAGAGGCCAGCTTAGGCTCAACGTAGCCTAGTGTAAGCCCAATGCAAGCGCGGCTTCGGTTCAAGATAAACAATATTGCCACATGTCAAACCGTTTAGTACGTTTTAGATAGATTTATATTTATGTCGTACTATTTGCTCGTGGAAAAAGCAACCCAAGACACTTCTTTGCAATCTCGCACTGGATCAAGCCATAGAGCGTATCTTTTTGACAGAATCTGGGCTTATTTTACACCTACACATACCGAGCCAAATATGTTCATTCTTGGCAGTTCTCTTTACAGAAAAGCAGACATGCTGAATATTTTTTCACACCAAGAATGTTTAAAACAAAAGCCTGTATATGAAAAACATTGCACACCAGAACCTTGAAAACCACAGGCCTTCCAAATTAACGCCAGATGCACCAAACACTTTCACACCAGGACAATATGTAACCTGAATCGTCTCAACCGTGTCCAAGACTGTCCAAGGCCATCCAAAACCTACAAGATATTACAAGATAATGTCTTATATAACTTATATGCCTTTAAGTCTTAAGGCCCAACATGATCCAAGATCTATCCGTAGCGGCTCGGTTCGTCGCGATTTCCAAGGAACTGGTCAGTGACCCACACCATGGGTAACGAGAAATAGGCCAACGCTTCAGAGAAGCCACGTTGTTGCCAGAGCTCTCGAGGCACAAGTGACACCAAGGCCTTGACGACTTGACATGACTTGACCGCAACAAATGGCCAGAAGAGTGAGTGTTTTCAGAAGTGAAAAAAACAACGAAATCAAGAGTTTTGAGAGATGAAAGCAGAGAATTTTCTGGAGATTCCCTGATGTTTTTTCTGTAGAATCCAAGGCACCACCAAGATGTCATTCCAAATGCCAGGAGCAGTGCCCATCCCTGTACTGGAGTTGCCTGACAGAACGACATTCTCCACAAGCGTAGCTAAACAGTTGAATATAGATGAATATTTTTTATCATTGATCAATAGTCGCCATAAGAGAGCATGTGCAACATGTTATATAACTATGTAACGCATCTTGCAGGAACCTTAAGACATCCAACCCCTAAATTCAATTCTTGAACCCTCATTTTCGCAACCTTCATCTTTCAAATTTGCAACCCTTCCAAGGGATCGTGAATGGCACATCTCAAAATAAGCAACCCTTCCAAGGGCGGCGTATCAGCCGCATGCCAAAAAGAACAGTAAGTTTTCCTTCCTGTTTTGAGTGTTTGGGGTTTGAGACACAGCAATTTCAGAATATGATTCGCTTTTTGGCCACTCAGCACCTTGGATCTTCAAACGCCGCGGCACAGTGCCTGCCTGAAGTGCCAAGTTTCAACATTGGGAAAAGTATGGTATCAACATCAAAAAGCACTGGGAATTCAACCGAAGTGTCAACGCATTTCAAGGCTTCGCGCCTCCGGGAAAGGCCAGGACCAAACATCCCGACGTCCGACAGCTTTGAACGCAGGATCACCCTCCTTGCAGGCACTGAGATGCACAGACGCAAAGAAAAGAGCACAAGCACGGCAAGCACGGATAATTGTCCATCGCCAGATTTTCGATCTCTGCAATTCTCGCTCTCGCTCTCTCTCTCTCTCTCTCTTTTTCTCTGTCTGGCCTTTTTGTTACAATCTGGCTTGACGTTTCTCACAAATTCCTTGAGGTCAGGACTGGAAGGGTATATAGTTCGCCACAAGGAGAAAGAGGCGTCACTCAGACAGATTTAATGCATTTTCTATAATGCAATTTCCGCAGCGTCTCAAGGCTTGGCTTCTCCCGATTGCCATTTGTGTTGTGAAATCCAACCGAGCGTCATCCAAGAAAAAGTCCACCTTCCGCATCTCTGAACCAGCCACCATCTGAGGTGCATATTTCCCATTTTGAAAGACTGGTACTGGATCCCCGAAGCCGAGATTGGTAATCCTGGCAAAATGGTAAAACAGACTCAAACACAACACCATCGATACTGCAATACTCGGAGAAAGCTCTCGTACTTTCTGCCTGGAATCCCCTGCAATCTCGTCAAAGTGAGCAAGTCCGAGAGATTTCGTTGCATCATGGTATGGGTTGTGTCAATTTCTACTGAATTTTGTGTCATCTGCAAAAAATACATGACATTCATGACCGACTGCATACGAGTATCAAAAGGTTGACCGGGCCACTTCCTCCCAAACCTGCTGTGAAGTAAGAGAAGTTCAGATCTTGAAGTTCGTTGCCTCACATGATCAGCTGTTTCTTCAACAAGCAGCAAGCACAAATGTTCGCTCTTGAACGGAGGTCATGTTCCTGCCCTGAAATGAAACATGCCCTTCCGCGGCTTGAACCATCTACCAGTATCTACCAGTATCTACCAGCTCACTACTCCAATTTCTCTGGGGCACTACCCGACTCTCGAAGTCGCTGCGCACATTCCATGGCCAAAATGTTTGAAAAGCCTCAGAAGCCATGGAATGCAAGTAGCAAAGGTTGCAAACATTTAGAGCCGTGATAAGAAGCCACCATGGCCATCAGAACACCCAATGTCGGGATTGCATTCCTGAAAGCTTCCCACAGACTTCCCAAAGCAGGATTTCTGACTGGAGTAGTATGGCATAAGTATGGAATCCTGGAAAGCTAAATCTGTGGATTGCAGCTCTATGGCCGTCACTTTCCCAGGTCCATTAGGCTTGGAGCTCCCGTGCTCTTCTGGAAATCATCACAGGACCCACTTTCACCACCCAGCAGCCCAGCACAAGTCTTTGCAATCTATGTTTCAGTCACCCACTTTCTTCTTTCCACATCCTGGCTGTTTTGATGTTAGGAAACATTATGTATCAGAAATATAAATATATAAAATAATGTGTATAATGTATATACAGGATATAATATGTTATATTATGTATATAAGAGTGCCCCTGTATGCCCATGTTTCCAGTTTTCCAGATCCCCTTTGCCTTTTCTTGAGCGAAGGATCCTGGGAAGGCACCAGCACTGCAAAGGGCCATGCACTCGGCATCCCGAAACTTGTCATCCAGAGCTTCTGCCGCGTCCAAGTAGCCTTACAAGTCTTACAAGCTCCAAGTTCAGCGTTGAAATTGTTCACCTGCCCGTGTCGACACCTTTTTCAAGAAATTGTCAAAACTTAAAGAGATGTCAATGAGGAAGAAATGTCAATGAGTGAATCGGACATGAATCGTTTTTTGAATTCCACTCCAAGGATCTCATGGGGTCGGCCACATCCACATAGATAGGCACACGCTTCTCTAGTGCTTCCTTGGTTGGACTTACAGTAGGACGTGGACGCTGCAAAACATGAAGCATAGGCAGCAATAGGCAGCAATAGGCAGCAGAGATAAAGATTCTATGTACACTGGTCTGAAAATACATCAAAACCAGGAGGCCCTGAAGCATTGCATGCAACAAACTAGATTCGCAAGATTTGGATTGGCTATGATAGCGGCTATGATTGGCTGCGTTCTATGTGTTTTCTATGTGCTTTCCTGGCCCCCTGCCCACAATTGTATACCGTGGAGCTTGCAACACTGTGGGTTCACCATCAAAAGGTCCAGCTGTGTGTAGCAACACATCGACGCCATCCAAAGGCAGCGTGCCTGTCCCAGTCTAGGACATCGCACAAACTGAGCTGAGGTAGTGCCGGTGCCGGTGCCGGTAGTGCCTTGTGAAGATGGAGACCTTTGATCTCCCAACTAAAGGTGGCAGATGCAAATTGTGTAGCAAGCAACAGTCAAGCCTAGCGGCCTAGCAAAAGACCCCAGTCCAAAGTGATATCAGGAAATTGGGAATGAATTGGGAATGAGCTGAAAGGAGTTCAAAGAAGTTCAGGTTCCCTGCCTGGCTTTTGCCAATCCACCTGCGCAAGCACAACGGGAGGTGTGTCTCAGGATCTTGAGCAATACTACTGAAGCTAGTCACATATTCGCAGTAAAAGGAACATGCAGTTCCCCCAAAAGACTTCCCAAAATGACCAATTTCTGTATGCAAATATATCTACCCTTCATGGTCTTCTGTTTTTTTCCTGTGGTGGGCAATGACAGGTAATGAATTCTACTGACATGTTATGACCATACATAATATTCTAAATTCTAAGCAACCTGAAGCAAATTGTGCGTTGCGCAAAGCAGAAGTTTTAGACGCTTGACGCTTGGGTCTTCCTAACAGGTCACTCCCTGCCTGGCAAAAGGAGACATCGTGGCCCTGGCCCAGCTCAACCTCTTGACGTCTTTTGGCGAACTTAACACACACAAATACATAAAACCTGACAGAAAATTGTTTGGAGACTTTCACTTACAGTGTCACACAGGTCTGTATCTGTAAGTTATGCATCTTCTTGAGTTCATGATGATATTGTTAATTTCATTGATTCAATGTCATTTCAAATGTCTTTTCTGGTTCTTGGGACAAGACAAGAGAATTTCTCTGAAGAGGCCTCTGCTTTCACCTCCTCTACCGCCTCCTTGCCCCGTTCGGGCTTGCGACCTGCCAAGATCACCTGGCAGATCTGGCAGAGGTAAAGCGTGGAATGCGCGGAATGCGGAGCTGTTTGTTTTGGAGGTCGAAGGCAGCTCTGTTTGAAAAATATGCAAATACGTGATAAACACGTGATAAACACGTGATAAACACATGCAAACATATGAAGAAATATGAAGAAAAGGTATCCGTCAATTGGAATACGAAGCTACTCCTTGCCGCACCTCGAGAGGTCCAGGGGCTCGCTTCATCAAATGCACAGCGGCTGCAGTGCCAATCCGGCCGCAACCTGCCGAATCTGCCGACAAAACAGCTGACAGGCTGAGAAAAGAAAGGGAAAAAGGGAAAAGAAAACAGAAAAAACAGAAAGGGCGGCTAAAAGAAAAGCGGCATGGCGGTATCCTAGATACTAAGCAAAAGAACACCCTTGAACACCCTTTCCACTGGCCAAAGCATGCCAAACCATGCCACATGTACAGGAATACAATAAAAGTTGCTCTCGCAATGGCTCGTTGTGTCATGTGCGTCTTCTCTCTCTCTCTCTCTCTCCCCTCTCTGGTGCCTCCCAAAAGCAAGAGCCGTGGACGGCTCGGCTGAGCTTTGCAAACCGTCGAAGACTTTGAGCGCCGAGAAGCGCGCGAAAATTGCCTTTTTGCTTCGCCAGTTCAATTTCAAATTTCCACTCAAAGGCCATAAGCTCTGCTAAACTCAGTCAACATATACAAAAAGCTTTCGTGTGAGGGTGTGCAAATTACCACAACGAAATCTGCAAATCTTGGAAGTGTTCACTCCTGTCGAAAGTGATGGGCTGATACAAATAGCTACCTCTCTGTCAACTGCCTACACCGTGTCCTGGCTAAAGTCATCAAAATAGAAACTGCTGATAAATACGGTGATTCGTAACCTGATCCTTGCTAAGGTACTAGTAGTTACTAAAGCAAGCTAGAAATCTGACAGCCCCTTGCGTCGAGGCTCGAAAAAAATACAAGGCAAGCGCACGAAGCGCAGGTCAGTGCAGACTTGTTCGTCGATGAAGATCTCCTCACTGGAGCCCAAGTGACGAGCGAAGCGGCAAAGCGAAGTGAATCTGTTGGCAGTTGTAACTAAACCGTAATGGAATTGTGTGAATTGTATTGAATTGTATGGAAATGTTGCCATACTTCCGTACGCAAAGTCCTTGCGTTTCCGGGTTGGGAAGTGCCAAGTCTTGGGGCTCTCCAAAGGCGGAGTGGATTTACCTGTGGCGATTTGAAAAGTTGCTCCGATTGTTCCCATTCGAAAGTTGGAACTGCAATTGCCAACTTTGCCTCCACCCTAAACGAAAGCTCCATGGCGGAGGTACCCGTTTAAGATGTTTAAGTTTGGAAGCTTAGGATTCTGGGACTCTCCTGGAGCTTAAAAGCAGCTGAATCCTCAAGCAGTAAAAGCTGTGCCCGTAATTCACCTTTTCATCTGGGTGAAAAAGCGCAAATGTTTGATTTCCCCCCCAGCGGTTTAGAGCGCAATCCAGGCAGTCTTAAAATCATAGAGTAAACACATTGACACTTTTTGCCCTGACCACTTCCATGTCCTTCTTGTCTAGGTTCTAAGTTTGAGAAGCTTGAGCAAAGTGGCGTCCGCATATCTCATATTGACTTTACAACGCATCTGCTGGAAAGGTCGGACTTGGAGGTCCAACTTGCCATGTTTCAGCACACAGCCAGTCAAGCGTCCAACCCTGGAGAATGAGGTGCTCTACAAACTCCAAACGGCTCGCCTCACTCAAACGAGAGTGAAGTTTTATGAAGTTTTGCTCTTCTGCGCTTCATGCGCTAGCCATGTTAACAATACGCCAAATGTGCTGGACTATCTGAAGTCTAAAGCTTGGTTGGAGAAACACTCAAAATAACGGCTCTTCACCCCAACGAGAAGTCATCATCCATCAAGAAGAACATCTTGTAAGCGGATTGACATGAAGTGAGTATGAGGCTGCAAACAAGAATATGTACACCTCTTAGTCCAGGCGAGAGGAGTACGCTTTCCAACATCTCGCCTTCTGCGGATGAATGGGAGAACACCTTGCTGGGAGTGCTTTGCAAAAAAAAACTGCTGTCAAACCTCTAGTGCGACGGCACAATCAGCGATGCTTACCCTTCGCACAGTCTCAACACGGATTTGAAGTGAAAGGAAGACATCAGCGTGACGGCACTGCGGACCTACTTGATATGCCAGGCCTCGAGGATACAAGGATGGCATGTGGCAGGTTGGCCTGCAGAGTGCGAACACTCGAAGGCGAAATGAGAGGAGGCCACGTTGCAAGGACAGCTGCTCCATATCGCAAATCTTGCCGCGTGTGTGCACAACCCACCTTTTGAACAGCACTTCTTCACCCGACTTCACCCCGCACCTCTCTGACACTTTTGTAGAGCTCACTTGCAGAACACGCTTTCAGCCCCTTTCAAAATACGTACACCTTTCCGAAGGATTTGGAGAACGGTTTGTAGAACGCCTTTGGCACAGCACCGCAAGACACTTCTCAACAATACTTCCGCAAAAAGCCTTCGCAGGCTATCCCTTCGCCTGGGCTCTGTAAACAAATTTCCTACACTCTACGGGTAATACTTTACCACAGTCTTGGAGAAAAATCTTATAACGAAGCTTGTGAAGAACACTCTTCTAAGATACCTGTTTCCCAAGCAAGGCACTGGCAGAACACTTGTTAATAAGCACTCTTGCGCGATGTTTTTGCAAGAAAACGTGTAGAGAACGCTTGTAGGACAGGTTGCTTGTGTGAACCGTTTTTTGACACGGTGTACGATATGTTTGCAGAGCGCTGAAGAACTTTGTCAGAACACTTTGGCAAGAACAGCCAACAAAATGCGATTGGCAACCATGGATTGGAAGAGCTTTCTGACATGGATATCAAATAAAAGACGCACACGTAGGCCTTTGCTAGTGCTCACCATTCGGGACGATGTAAACATAGAGGCAATGTACACAAAGTGTGTCCCTACCGGACTTCATTCAAGATTGTCTAGAGTCCTAGAATTTGATCGGATTGAATCCATGAAGTTACATTTCTCTTGTCACCCTTGGACTAGTACTGTAGTACTTGTTTGATTCGGTGCCTGTAGAGTCGCCCAATTGTACTCGGAGATGAAGCGAGGTTGAAGGCCCGCAGGTGCCCTCAAGGCTCCGAAACTGCTGAGAACAAACTCAGAGCAGTCAGAGATTCAGTTTGCAAACAAGATTTGTTGATACTTTTTGAAGGTCTTCTGAAAGTCTGGACGTTTCTCTCTCTCTCTCTCGATAGTTGTATGTTGTTTTGCAAAGGACTACCTGGCTAAGTTCCATGCATATCTTTGGGGCGCAAGGCTACCGCATACGAAGAGAAGAGACTTCAAGTTTGACCGTCGGCTCTGTGGTCACAACAATTCACAACTGGATATTTCAGGGAATGTCACCAGAAGGATCTGTTCCATTTGGGTGCGCTCTTCCCGTCTTCATTCACCGAGACAGTAACCCAAGTCTTTGCATTGAGAAGCCAACTCTGCAAAGTCTGTGAAGTGTGAAGGCATAGAACTCTGTTGACTTTCAACATACTAAGCAAACTGCTGCACGAAACTGCTTCACAGAGCCAGGCATCACAGGACATGTGAACTCCTTCGACATTCTGTTGGAACCCACGTGATCAATAAATCGCTGGGTGATTTAGGCATGGCACCATGTGTTCAATTCACTTGCAAGATTATAATAGGACTCGGCAATCTTGTCTTCAAGCTCTTATACCAACTCATTCAACAATCTCACCAAGAGTCCATCATTGCTGGGTTGGATGGGGAGAAAGCCTGTGCCCAAAACCCATCCCCTTCTGGTCAGTTAATTACTCCCCGTGAAACCAGCGGAGCGCCAGGTAACAATGAACCGCCAGCGAGTTTGTCCATTGTTCATCTAGAGTGAATCGATCTGCAGGTCTTGCGCAAACCATCGGCATCATCCGGATTGAGCTATGAAATCCTATATGGGAAGTGAAAACAACGAATCACAAAACAAAAAGATGCCCAGGTTGGTCACCTGTCACCGCAACAAATCACTTGCTATGGAAATGCCTTGCAGCCCGCAGGTTTCAGCGCTCAGATCTTCTGCCGTTTCTTCGGCGGCGTCTGGCCCTGAAAATTCAATTGTAGCGCATATGTGCAAAGTCTGCGGCACAAGCTTTTGTAAGGAAACCAAATGTACAACCAAAAACCTCTCCAGGTTTCAGTCATCTTAGTGTGCGAGTGTGAGGGCCAAAAAGACACATTGACAAACGCTTGAATTCATCCGCTGCATCCGCCTTGCCTTTGCTTCAGGAGCATCGCAGGTCTGAGTTTGAAGAAACCAAGCAGCAAACTTCCTGAGGAAATTGATCAAGTCAATCAAGTCCCAAGTCAACTTGCTCAAAGTCTGGGCAACTTTTCGGCATCCCAGCGTGGATGCTTAGTTCCCAAAAACTTCTCATGGATTTCTTTGAATCTACGCCTTACATGTTTGCTAGAGTGGGACAAACGATGGTGCTCATGTCATGTTTCCAAAGTCCGTTCCACCAGTGAGGTTGGTGGCTTTGGAATTTCAAAGGGGTGGGGACTGGAACATTGAAAACCTTTAGCCTTCTTCAGCCATTTGGAAGAAGCCCAAAGAACGAACATTTCGAACATTTAAAGTATTGCGGGATTTTGACTTTCATTCTTGCAGTCTTGCGACTTGCTGTGCTTTGATTAAAGGGAAAACAAGGTCACGCCCCTATTTAAGGCCCCGGTGTTTAGCGCCGGTATCTTTTTTCGGCTGCAGAAGAAATTAGCCTTCGCACAGTTTTGTGGTCTTGTGCATTTTGCCGCCCATGTTCATTCTCCTGTAAATGACCGACCGCACTTTGTCCTGAAACCGTAATTCCAATGGTTAGAAAGTGCTTTTGTGATCCGAGATCCCAAAAACATTTTTTACATACAAATATCACAAATCTGTAACATCAAAAGCGTGTGGAAGTCACTTTAGAAAGTTGAGAGCGCAGCATGAAGAGCCTGCGGGAAGTGCATCATTTCGTGTGCAAATTAACATGAACAATAATACCCCCACCACGCCCACTCCACCCCATGCACATGAATATGAACGTTAGTACCCCGAACCAACCCCCTCACCCCATGACATAGCACAAAACATTAGACATCTCTAGCAGCATCAATAGCGTGTTCAAGGTCAATGCCCCACCATCAATGGCATTTGCAAGTTAAGATGAAAGTTAATACCCCAACACCACCCAACCCAACATGCAAAAAAAAAACTAAATTCTCCGGGGCCATTTTCCGGGGCGTCAGCAAAAACAAAGCTGGACAACTCCAATGTTGATGCTGTAGATTCGATATCGACAAATATTCAAGCTGTGGTCCAGAGCGGAATCAAAAAAAATGAATTTCTGAATTTGTGCTTAAACTCTGCAACCGGAATTCAGCTCGAATCAAAACTTTATCATGTACCCAGAGCCCTGGGCATGAGAGATTTGCAACTGAGAACAGAACTGCAGAGTTCCACTCTTGATATGACTTCGAAGCGCTTCAAAGAATTTCAGATACCTCTGTACGGGCATCAGTCATGGAACCGATGAACAAAATTGCGATAATCCACAAACTATGTAGTTTCACAATAAGAATTCAACAATTCGTGCAAAAGGCACTGAGAAGCATAAATAGCAGGGAACGCAAAGAGACACCATTTTCTGTCAAGGCCAAGGAACAGATTGAGATTGTGCTCAGCCAGCAGCATGGTCCCCAGAAGTTCATGGACCTTTGATCCAAATCTATCACCATACATGTATCATACACGACAATAAATCAAATCCATCACCATAAATCACCATAAATCACCATGATCAAATGAACCATGTGACATGGGCACTGTCCACCCTTCGAAAAGGCTCGCAGTATGCCTCGTGGAGGTGGTAGAGGTAGGCTCTGGAGTATTGCCTCACTGGAGATGACTCACCTGAGGCCAGACATTTTGCACCACTTCGTCAGTCTTAGTCTTGGTGCTGAGCTTTCAGTGTGTTGCTGAAATGATACGAAAGCATGGTCCACGTCAAGGAAAAGAACTGTCATGCAATATAATTGGTTCGCATGGCCGTGAAAACCAAACATCACCAAAAATTTCACATGCTTCAAGATATCTACCAACATGCCGCAGAAGCAAAGACGATGTTTGGACTTGGGTACCACACTGATCGGACCAAAATCCTTCAAGATGTTTGTATATTCAGGGTTGTACTCTGGTGTGGTGTGTTTGTTTGTTCCAAGAACTCAAATGCCAAAAAAGCAGAGTTCTGCAAGCCGCGTCCTCCCTGCATTCAGGTGATCTCATCCAGACCTGCCTGGCATGACATTCAATGCAATGTACTATAAATTATAATATATATATATATGTGTGTTTTACCTATTTGATGTTTACATATTGTAATAGTTCTGTTTGTAGCATATCTGACATATCTCGTAGATTCGTAGTACGTAGATGTTTTGAGAATTGTCTGTTTGTTTCTCCTGTTTTCCAATCGATGCCTCACCGCCTCCGGCAGCGCGGATCCAGGCTGCCCAGGCTGCCCAGGCAGTCCAGGCTCGGCCTCAAGTGCCTTCAGGGCCTCACGAATCACAACGAAGCCATACATACATTACATTTACATGAACATTAACATTTACATGAACATTAACATTAACATGGACATTAACCTTCACATAACATTAACATTAACATAACATTAACATTAACATAACATTACATTACATTACATACATAACATTACATTTACATGAACATTAACATTAACATGAACATTAACATTCACAGGACATTAACATTAACATAACATTAACGTTAACATAACATTAAAATTTCAAATAACATTACATTACATACATATCATTACATTGACATGAACATTAACATTTACATGAACATTAACATTAACATGAACATTAACATTCACAGAACATTAACATTAACAAAACATTAACATAACATTACATTACATACATAACATTACATTTACATCAAGGGTAGCATTTAAATGAACATTAACATGAACATTAACATTCACATAACATTAACATTAACATAACATTACATTACATACATAACATTACATCACATACATAACATGACATTACATACATAACATTACATTACATACATAACCTTACATTACATACATGACCTTACATTGCCATACATAAAGTACATTACATACGCAACATTACATTACATACATTACATTTCATTACTACATTACCATACATAACATTACATTACCATACATAACATTATATTGCATACATCACATTGCATTACATACATAACATTACATTACAAACATAACATTACATTACATACATAACATTACATTACCATAACATTACAGCACCATACATAACATTACATTACATACATAACATTACATTACATACATAACATTACATTACATACATAACATTACTTTACATGCATAACATTACATTACATACATAACATTACATTACCATACATAACATTACATTACCATACATTACATTACATAACATGACATTACCATACATAACATTACATTACCATACATAACATTACATTACATACACAACATTACATTACCATACATACATTACATTACCATACATAACATTACTTTACATGCATAACATTACATTACATACATAACATTACATTACCATACCGAACATTATATTACATACATCACATTGCATTACATACATAACATTACAATACATACATAACATTGCATTACAATATATAACATTACATTACCATACATAACATTACATACCGTTACATTACATACACAACATTACATTACCATACATAACATTACATTACATACATAACATTACATTACATACATAACATTACATTACATGCATAACATTACATTACATACATAACATTGCAGTACATGCATAACATTTCATTACATACATAACATTACATTACATATATACATAACATGACATTACATAAATAACATTACATTGCCATACATAACGTACATTACATACGCAACATTACATTACATACATTACATTTCATTACCATACATAACATTACATTACCATACATAACATTATATTACATACATCACATTGCATTACATACATAACATTGCAATACATACATAACATTGCATTACAATTTATATATAACATTACATCACCATACATAACATTAGATAACATTACATAACATTACATTACATACACAACATTACATTACATACATAACATTACATTACATTACATACATAACATTACATTACCATACATAACATTACATTACATACGTAACATTACATTACATACATATTATTACATTACATACATAATATAATATTACATTACATAAGCAACATTACATTACATACATAACAATACATTACCATACATAACATTACATTACCATAACATCACATTACCATACATAACATTGCATTACATACATAACATTACATTACATTCATAACATTACAGCACCATACATAACATTACATTACCATACAAGACATTACGTTACATACATAACATTACATTAGCATACATAATATTACATTACCGTACATAACATTACATTACATACATAACATTACATTACATACATAACATTACATTATCATAAATGACATTACATTACACACATAACATTACACTACCATACATAACATTACATTACATACACAACATTACATTACCATACATAACATTACATTACCATACATAACATTACATTACATACATAACATTACATGACATACATTACATTACATTACATACATAACATTACGTTACATACATCATGTTACATTACATTCATTACATGCATTCCATACATACATTACATACATTACATACATACATTACGTACATACATTACATACATACATTACATACATACATTACATACATACATACATACATCCATCCATACATACATACATAACATTACATTTCATGTCATTACATTACAGTAAATTACATTACATTAATACATACGTACATACATACATACATAGATACATAGATACATAGATACATAGATAGATACATACATACATACATACAATTCCATTCCATTGCATTGCATTACATTACATTACATACATTACATACATTACATACATTACATTACATACATTACATTACATACATTACATTACATGCATTACATTACATACATTACATTACATAATAACATTACATACATTACATTACATACATTACATTACATACATTACATTACATACATTACATTACATACATAACATTACACACATAGCATTACATACATAACATTACATACATAACATGTCATACATAACATTACATACATAACATTACATACATAACATTACATACATAACATTACATAAATAACATTACATACATAACATTACATACATAACATTACATACATAACATTACTTACTTACTTACTTACTTACATACATACATACATACTTGCATTGCATTGCATTGCATTGCATTACATTACATTACATTACATTACATACATACATACATTACATACATTACATACATTACATACATTACATACATTACATACATACATACATACATACATACATACATACATACATACATACATAAATACATACATAACACAACACAACACAACGCAACGCAACATTACATTACATTACATTACATTACATTACATTATTTACATTACACTACATACCATACCATACCATACCATACATACATACATTACTTACATACATACATTACTTACATACATTACTTGCTTACTTACTTACTTACTTACTTGCTTACTTTCTTACTTACTTACTTTCTTACATACGTTACATACATACATACATACATTTCATACATTCATACATTCACACATTCATACATTCATACATTCATACATACACACATACATTACATTACATTACATTACATTACATTGCATTGCATTGCATGACATTACATTACATTACATTACTTACGTACATACATACATTCATTACATACATCATATACATTACATATACATTACATATACATTACATATACATTACATATACATTACATATACATTACATATACATTACATACATACATTACATACATACTAGTACCATACATACCGTACATACCATACATCCATACATACCATACATCCATTCATACATACATCATACATCCATTCATACATACATCCATTCATACATACATACATGTCACAACGCCACGATAGACACAGTGCAAACAGAGTGCAATCAATACACACTGCACTTCTCCCTCAACGTCACTGTTTCTGAAATTGCCTCCATGTCTGCATCTAGGAGCTCAGAGCCTCCGACCCAACGCAGACAGGTCAGAGTTCCATCTTCTGAATGTTCACGTTAGGATGTTGACATGTTTACCATTGTTTACCCATCTGCGATTGTTATACACATGTCACTGTCATATCACAAATAAAGTCTCAGCTGCACCTGCATCTTTGGGCATTTCCCAGTCAAACAGCAACGCAATGCCACCCGATGCTGCCTCACAAACTACATCGCCCTGCAATGGAGTGAATATATAAGAGAAACAAAATGAGAAACAAGAAATAATCAAGAGTATCTTAGTATATTGTACGTTTTCTGACTTCATAGAGATGGAAGTCCCTTCTGACTTTTTGGTTTACAGTCTGGATCATTCAACTTGAAGCTATACAACCAGACTTGCTCTCCTAAGCCACAGCACCCTTTGTTGTTTTGCCTCCATCGGATAGGTGAGCTCGAATATGTCGACGCCAAGCATCACAGCCTCCATTGGTGGTCAGCAAGAAACTGGCTCACATTCTCAAAATTGATTTTTGGTCATGGCTGCGTAGGAAATCTCCCGCGTGCTTGAGCTTAAAGTGCATTGAAAAATCGCAGCTCTTAGGCCGGGGACATTACCTTCAGAGCCCGCGGTAGCTCCAACAAAGTTCAAGGAAGTTTTTAGATGGTCCATGATTCCATGATAGGAATCGAGAGGACAAAATGGTCTCGGTATAGAACAGTTTGCAAACAACAGCTTTCCTTTTGCTGATTAGTGTCGAACAGGGAATACCATCTAAACAGTTCAATGCATACCAAGGGATAGAGTATAACAGAGCAACGAAATGAATAGCAAATTACTGTAATTACTGCATTCAAAAGAAACAAAACGTATCAACAAATGGTTTTCTGTAGTCTGTAGAGTTCTCATCATGCTGGGTGCATGTCTGCACCTACTTCTGCATGGCTTTGGACAAATGAGCTTATGTGAATTTTGTGAATCAGTGAATCATTCTGTGATTATTTGGACAGTTTGTTGTCCAACATGGCAATGTTCACCACACGGCCTGCAGAACTTCGATCGGGTTACCGCAGTTCAGAGGTAGAAAGCGTGGCCGAGAAGATGGCAGCAAGGTGGAGGCCTCCATGGCAAAACAGCAGCAGAAGCTTGGTGATAACATGACATAACATGACATAACATGACATAACATGACATTACATGTGACAAGATGTGAGCAAGACAAGAAAATACAGGAAAGAGGTTGAGAAGGTTTGGACTGAATGAGCGGACCAAGAAGTTTGGTACAAGAGGCTGAGGTAGGGACCCGTCTAGTACAAGATTGGAACGACGGTTGTCATCTGACAACTCTCCATTTTGACTCATATTTTTTGCACTACGGCATGCGAAGACTGTAAAGCATGCGAAGACTTTTTGGCCACCATCGACATGCACGCGTCTGTCAATAATTTGAAGATTGTGATAGGCAATTCTTCCTGTTTCTGACCAGGCCTCTCTCGCAGGATTGGATCCACTCTGAAAATGCATGAGTGAGAAAAGAAAAGTGTTGATCGTGCGTAAGAAGGAAATTACATTACCGCAGGCCACAAAGTTTACAATCTTGCTACATGGAAATCAAGGGAGCATGACAAGGCCTCAACAAGGTGCTTGTACGTCGTTGTATGTCGTTGTAAAATGTTGTAAACCTGTATACAAAGATATCAGATATCACTGCAGCTCTGCCTTGAGTACTTGAGCACGCTGGGGTAGCCCCTCAGAGTAGCCCAGACCTGGAACAGGACTGCCTAAAACATGTTGAAACCTCAAAAAAAATAGGTCCAGGGATGAGAAGAAAAGTAGGACAGTAGGACTGGAAGTAGAAAATGCATCACATGACTGAATCTAGCGCCATAGGTCCCTCCGATGAAAATCCAAGCTGTTGCAATGAAGAATCAATGTCAGAAAAAGACAATCACCTCAGAATTTGAAATGTCGAAACAAATTTTGAACCGGCAGGACATTTCCATCCGAGTTGTTTTCTTGGAACAATTTAGAACTGGCAGTGGAGACTCTCTGACCTCCTATCCAGTATCCAGCTACAGGCATAGAAGCAGCTCCTTCGCATGCCTGGTCGGTATGGTATGGTGAGGTAATGTTGGTGTTTTTTGTGGGATCCTCTGTGTTTTCTGCGTCTTGAAAGTCCGACTGGGAGTCCCAGAAGTCTCCTTTGAAATTCCTCGTCTGCCATCAGAGCCTATATCAAATTTCACCCAACATGACCTTTACACAAGAGTCTCGGTATATCTCAGCATATCCTAGCTATTCTGATTCGACACAGCTGCAGTTGCATTATTACAGGATAGTTGCAGTCTCTCAGTTGTCGTCTGGCGGCTGTCGAGTTCGGTCTGCCTTTTGCCGTAGCTTCACATCTGCACCACCCTGATGTGAAGATGAGCTTGAGGCTGTACCAGTACTTGGATTGTCAAAGATTTACGTTCAGTGCTCAGGAACTCGGGAATAAGTTTCTTTTTTTTCAATTTGACTTGTCCTTCGTTGACTCTGGCAGAGCAACCAGAGGAGTCTGTGAAGAACATAGGCCAGAGGCCGCACATGTCCCAGGTTGGCCACGCTGAACTCATATGAAATTTGGCAAGTCTTATTCTGTGCTGCATCGGGGTACTTGGAGCCGCTTTCAAAGCAATTGTTTAACAGTTTAATAACATTTGAATAAAGCCAAGCCTTTAGAGACATGCTCAAGTAGCCGGGATGCATTCTTCATTCCCCACCTGCTGTCCCCCAGACTTTAGCATTTCGAAAGATTTACAAAAACACAAACTTTTCCCCAACTTCAAAATCCCGTCCCACACCTGGATGCTGGCCAAGACGTGCCACTCAAAGTCTGGCCGCCCAGTGCTGAAGTTCACTTAAAACATGTGCCCGATCAGAATCCATTCCAAAATCATCCCCTCATCCCCTTTGCTGAATTTGCTACACTTTGCTGCAGATTTGTTTGTACTGCAACTCCTGCAACTCGGCACCCCGCATGCGCCCACACCTAGCTCAGGATCCGAAGCTTTTGCTTCCAGGATCTCCTCACGACAGCGATAGGAGGACACTTGGACACTCCTGTGGAGTGGATGTCAGTGACAAGGAGAATTCGGGAGAATTCGAGGAACTGATTTTAAGATATTTTAAGAATGCTCAAGAAGCTTTCCATGATAATTTTCTTCTTTCCAAGTGCTGCAACGAGTCCTTCAAGTGCTGTTCTGCAGCACAATTTCCTATGCTTTCCTGGTCAACCTCCGATCTCCGCCCATCTTGGCCCGTCTCAGCTTGTCTCCTTGAGCCACTCAGCTGCACGCGCCACGGCTCGCTGCCCGCGCCGTGCAGCTGTCACATCCAAAGTGACCTGCAGCTGCAGCGCAGTGTGCACACTGCAAGACATGACACAAACAGCACAAATATGACTGAGATGTTGCCACATGTTGCCACAGTGCCCAGTTTTGCCTTTGAAATATCATGGCATATCCACGACTCCCAAATCGCCGAACAGCATCACGAAACACAGAAATGAGACTTGGAGCCTCTTCACCAGGTGAGGCTACCAAGTCCACTCGCATTATCTGGACAGGGTGTGCTGATATGAACTGAATCACCCGGCTACACTCTTGTTGACTCTTGTCGCTTTGTTGAATTCTTCTGTCGCTTTAGCAAGTTTAGGATTTGCAAGAATGTCATGTGGCACAACTGGCAACGAGAGCATGTGCGTAGCTCAGAACGAATATAAGATAATATAAGTAAAAAGTTCCGATTTCAACCGTGTGGAGATTGGTTTTTCCAACGCGGAAATCTCAGTCGCTATCTCCCAGCCATGGAACATCCCATCCCACCTTCTGAGTTTGGAGCATTTCTTTGGCTCCAACCTCGAGACATGAAATTCAAGCATCTGATAATCCAACGGCCAAACGGCTATCTTTGGTGCTGCAAAAAAAACATAGCTTCACAGTGTTAGAATTTAATGTTTCTGCATGAGGCAGGATCAGATTCAGCAGAACCCACAAAACGGCATACAAAACGGCAGAATCTGAACAGCGATCAAGCGCCAGTTACATCAGTTACCGGTGTGTGTTTGGAAGAACTCCGTGTGTGCGCGCTACTCGAATTCGAACTCAGCCCCACCAATTGGACGTTTCTCATAAAGTTTCTCACCTTGCGACGTCCACCTGAAGTCTCCACGCTGCAAACCTGGCAGAATCCAAGGAGATAGGAGACATACCTTTTTGGGGCATAGCCAGTGCGATATTTTACTGCTTCAACTTCTGGCCAAGATTGAATTCCTCTTGGCACCATGGGGTTAGAATTCTCACCAGGTACAAAGTACGCTCGAAATGCAGAATTTCCTTCAAGAAACCTTGAGTGATTGCTTTGGCGTATGGCTAAGGGTTCGCAGCATTCATTGTAAGTCGTAAACATATGCATAAATACGTATGTCTGTATGTATATGTATATATATATATATATGAATGTGCAGTCACATAACCACCGTATTGTGGCTCTTGGCCAACCTACAGACTCGATATCTCTGTGCTGAAATTCCAGGACACCGTGCTGCATCTCCTCCATAAACAGATGGATTCTGTCTTGGATTCCGAAAGGAGCCTCAGACCAAGAAAGGCGAACCGCCAAAATGTATCAAAATGTCTGGATTTTTCACTCACAAATCAGAATGTCGTACAGCTACATAGCCACCAGATTCTTAGCAACTACAATGAAAGGACTCACAACTCCACCAACCCCCAATGCCTTTTGGCCTTTTCCTTCATCCAACCTCTTGATTTCAATCTTTGTGTGTAATGCTGTGTTTGCTTTCCGTCAGCTCAACACAAGGCGGATGGCTTACAACGGGGGAAGAATGGGCGGTCCATCTACACAGTGATAATCCGTCCTCAAGGAGTTTGCTTCAGCTGATTCAGCTGACTGCGTGTTTCTCAAATAGGATTGCCGGGTTCTCCGTGGATGTCGGTGGTTTGGATGAACCACTTTAAAGATTTTAAAGTGCACACTTTCATCATCTCAGTTTATCGAAACAATCGTGAAAAGTATGGGGAAAATGCAAGCAGTAGAAGAAACAATATTGCAGGCACTAAAAGCTTTGGCAAGGGAGGAATTTCAGCATTGACTCATGTGGTGTGTGGTTGCAAGCTGCCGAGAGATTGTTTAAGCGTCTCTGCCTCAGTCTTGTGATAAGGGCTTTGAACTCCTCGTTTGCCTTCTTGGCCCACTTTGTCACGTTGGATCTGCATGATTTCCCAGGTCTATCGAAAGATGACAGATCTAAACACTGCCTGCTTGCTCGTTCATAAATGCCTTGCTCAGATTTGCTCAGCAGTTCAGAAATATTGAGGCGTGACAACCCAAGATCGCTTCAAGCATAGATTCATAGATCAAATCAAGGACGTGTTTTCGTCAGGTCACGAGGCAAAGATCTTTCAGACATGGCAAAAATGAAAAACCATGAAACTAGACTTGCCATGATCTACCTATTTGCCCAAGTATCCTTATCTGCAAGAGGACGGCACAATGATCGCATGCTGGAAGTTGTTGCACCGTGTTTGCCACTGAAAGGACAAGGAAGACAAGTCCTATATACCAAATCCACCAAATGCATCTCTTCAGCAACACCTTCAAGTATCTCACTCGAACTGTCTGCGAACTGTCTGCTCCCAGTGATGACAATATCTCAGAATCGACCTCCAATCTTTGGTACTGGATGGTACTGGGATGTATTGGGCTCCTGACAGTAGGTCATGTGCGTCCGCAAATGCGGCCTGCACAATCTGCTTCCAGGACAACGGCATTGGTTGCCCTTTGAAACTTGAACCTGATAATCCATGTAATTGTTTAAATATATATACATATGTATATATATATACACACACTACCTATATAATATGGCGTAAGATGGAAGTGAATCCACGTGAAAGTTTCACAGTTTCACAGTTTCACAGTTTCCCGGCCAGAAGCTCCGACATCCCATTGAAGGCTCGAGGCATTTGGCAACGCTCTCCTAGGAATTGCAAATGATGCTGAGTTCTCTGTCCACAAAAAACATCACAGAGACCCGGTTGCTACCCTGTTTCCTGTTGGCCTATCGTTGCGTTCAGAAATTCAGATTGTCGAACTGTTTCCGCAACACAGACACGAGTGAACTCAACACCTTCACCAAAGGAATCAACTTTAAAGGGTGTACACGGTGTAATTTACATAAGATGGCTTGGCCATTCTGGCATCTTCTTGCACCGTCTGTTTTTGCATGCTCCCAGGCAGTCATGGGAAGAGTCTGCGTAGGTTTCATGAATATAGCAGAGATTGCGTCACAGACCATCTTCCAGTTTCTTGACGATCTGAAAATCCAATGTCCAGTGCAGCCGTTCAGTTCATTTGAAGGTAGTTTTGTGTCTTTCCTTGCCATGCGCCAGAGTGTGGTTTCCTGCGATTTCCGTATTTCCTCACAAGACTGTACTTTGTCGTTTACAAACGAGGAGAATGTCCTGTCGTAGCAGCAAGTCTCCCACTGGAAGCTGGTAGAATGGAGACTGAGATCAGGAGAAGGTTCAGCTCTGGAAAACAAAGCAAACCAGGAGACTTGCACATGTAGACTGTGTCAAGGTTCGATGTGCAATTGCTCCAAGTGAAGTCAACATATCTGCAAATGCAAAGCAGGAAAACAAAACTGCCCAGTGCCATTCGCATGTGATATCATGCTGTCAATCGCTGGGACTGGAATAAATGGAAAGTGAGGAAGTCCAACCTAGTGCTGCAAGCAGCCCAATCATAGATATCATCGAAACATATCGAAAGCCAATATATAATCCTGCGGTCTACTGCACGATACAACATGATCAACATGTTACAACATGTTACAGGTAAGTTACAACAGCATGTTGCTAGGGAGGGGAGAGGCGAGATCTGAGGTCCAGCCTCTGTCATGGCTTCCAACACCTGGCATCAAGAGATGGAAACGCTGAGCGACAGGAAACACCAGCCATTTCCAGCAGTACAGTGCACAGTACAGCGCACACCACAAGGGTGTACGACATTCTGCAATGCATAAGGACCTACACCACATTCCATCGGATTGTAACTGACATCCCTAGCCAGCAATGGAAGAATAGGGTTCGCCACGGTTGCATCGTGTTTCGCATCTTTCGGCATCAGAATGGTAGCATAGACAGAGGCCAGCAGGGCCGGGCCAGCCTCAGGTCGCAGGCACTGAGGCATGCCGCGACCTGAGTTTCCAAACCCACCAGGACCCAGCAGGACCCAGCAGGTCAAAGCATCCGAACGGCTCCCACTTTCAACCCCATTTCCGCTCCACAACTTGTATCACCTGTGTGCATAGTAGACTCTAGTAGACGTTGGGAGATATACTCTGTCAATGTTGACAATGTCACACCGGTGAGATCCAACAAAAGGATAATTTTGTCTTATGTAGAGTATATGTTGACAATGTTGGAGAGTTGTGCCACGCTGCAATAAATGAAAAGTGATACAAAATCATTGTCCGCCGTAGAGAGATTATTCAGCCACTCGTTTGGTGTTACTGATACCCGTGGCCAAACTAGGCAAAATGACATGGCATTCAAATCTGACTGACAGCATAAAAACAATCTATTGAATCTAATTATGTCAATCTATTGCAATAAAGATAATTTTCATTTTTTTAACGAAGGATTGTGAGCCGAGCGGCTTGTCAGCTGAGTGAAACGAGGCGTGGGAAGCCCCATCAGCTCACCAGCGCGAGCACTGGCCCAAGACAGCGTGAGATCCGCCACACAAATCATAAGAGAAATTCCAACAGAGTTTAAGTGTTTTACTGTAACTGTTTTGTATGCTACGACACACAAGACCTTTCGAACAACAGTGATGTCTCATGAACATTGCACATCTGATACATTTCTGCCACATGCTTGGATTCTTTACACAATTTCACCACCTTAGGCATGGGGCTATATACTTGGACCGCAAAGTGTACGTCACGTTACTTGATTTTTTCATGTTTCACATGTCCTTCCTCTCCGTCAACCGTAGATATTCAGACCTGCACCTGATATGGAACCAAACCGACAAAAGAATCCCAAGGCTGCAAACCTTTTCGTGAATTGGGCAGTTTCTTTATACAAGAGTCAATTGACTTGAGCGAACGTGCCCCTCTCCGCCTGCCACATGTGGTTTTAACCTTGCCGAAAGGAGAGACAAATTGGCCGACACAGGATCTGCAGCCACAGTCAGTTTGTCGTTTGACATTTTTTAACACCCTGTCTTCAGAATGCCACATGTGGAAGGTTCAACCTATTTACATCTATTTACTATCCGGTAATCAAACATGGTTCGCTGGGAAATCTATGGAGGTTCTTCACCCAAACCCATGAGTCAGTCCAACGGACTCCACAAGAAAATTTGGGTTTGGAGACATTGTTGTTTTTGTTTGATGGTAAAAACATATTTGTTAGTTGATGATGTTTCTCCCACTGTTGAGTAATCATGATGGTTTGTTGCGGTTACGAGATCTGTTCACAATGTGACAGGCGAGCCTCAAAAATCGACTTTGCTGGCGGAAGCGGCCTCAGAAATTCCGAATGCCTACCAGGCCGTGATTCCAATTATGTGAGATAGCAGGAATTAATAGAAATTAAAGTTGTCAAAAACACATCAACCAAACAAAAGTACTATATGTGTCGACATACACTTAGAACATCAAACCTTTTCCAAATGCGCCGGCGCACACACTTAGAACATCACAAAAATCAAGAAGGGGATGTTCTAAGTGTATCACTTAGAACATCAAAAATCAAGAAACACCTCACTTAGAACATCAACACATAAAGCATGCATTTTGACAGGGGAAAAGGTGGTCTGATGTTCTAAGTGTCTTTCCGGCAATGGTTTTGGTATTTTTTTTGACACTGGAGTCATCACAGAAAATATGGTGTGTCCCACACATTCTGTTCTACGCACATCAGAACTTAAATAACAGATTTGAAACATTCCTATGTTCACCCCGTTTTTTTCCATTATTTTTAATATAGTGGACAAACACTTAGAACATCATCATGTACAAATTGATGTTCTAAGTGTAGATTTTTCGGGGATGTTCTAAGTGTGGTTGCCCGACTTCACACTCAGAACATCTGCCCTGTTAAATGTTGGAGGAACATTTTCCAAATGATGTTCCAAGTGTTTGTCGACCCGTATAATTCGATTTGCAACGATGAAAGTGTCGTTTGATTTGTAACGTGCAGTGCGAAGCGCGCATATCATCAACTGAGATCCTCACCGTTCAGGTTTTTCCTGTCGTGTCTGAAGCATACCACGATTTCACGTCTGTTGAGAGTTTGGATCACAAAACTACTCAAATGAAAATGCATAAAATGCAACATATTGGATTGATGATGACTGCCACCCTCTTTGATTGAAATTGCAAAAAGGATGCATTTGACTCTACTCAGGGTTTGTGCAGTTCAAGTTTCAGAGAAACACAGTCAAAGACATTACAACGTTCAAGAGTTCTTTCACATTTCAACACGATGCCCCCGAAAGTTGTCTGAAAAAATAGGTGAGCACCAAATGAAAGGTTCATGTGCAATGTATATCTCAAGATCATCAATCAAAAACAAAATTGAAACTTTTATTGTAGTCAAAACGGTCGCATAAACGTGTGCCAATGCCGAGCGTAAACACGAAATGTTGGTTGTATGTAGCCTACATCCTCGGAATGCAGCACGTACAAATTCAGCAACAAACCCCAAACGGAGGATTAGGTCTTTGAACAGGTTTGATCCATCCTGTTGAGAAAAACATTGCAAAAAAATAAAAATACCAAAAAAATGATCATGATTTTTTTTGCACATTTCAGCATGCAATTGGCAGCCTTGATATCGTGAAAAACAAATTTGCCCCCATTTCCTGACCCATTGCCCACCAACATAATCATTTTTTTTTTACTCCATTGAAGAAACACATGTGCTGAAAAAATTGCCCGCAACCCATCATGCCTCGCTTGGTCGGGATGAGCTGCCCATAGTGCCTCAGAACAATCGCAACAGTTTCTCGCCCTTCCCTTCAAAAACACGGTTTTGGTGTTTAACCATGCAATCTACCAAAGGAAACGGTGACGGCACTGAAAACTGTCCAACAACAGTGAGAAAGTTGTTCGGTTTCATCAACGAACAGGCCGTACTTGTGTTGCATCATTAACATTAACAACCGAAAAATGTTGCGACATTTTGGAACACAACGCACCTGCGTAAAGAATTGCTCACAAAAAGCAGCGCATGGGTTTTGGACTTTTTTGTTTTCCACCAACGTAAAATATATATTTATTGTCTATTGAGAACGAAATGTTTAGATTTGGTAGGTGCGGTAATCGACGCATTTTGTGCATTGAAAATGTCAATCATTTTGCTACCCTCTGTTCCGTTTTCACACAATGACATTCCCCTTCTTCATTTTTGGTTGCAATTTCGGTCATGATAGGTTTGTTTCAAGATGTTTGTCCAAAAACACACGTCACATGTGTATCTATCTTTAGACTAACATTTTGATTCACAATCTCAATACAACCAAGTGCACTTTCGATGGAAAACCGACGGGTTTGAACCATCATTTGTCGGAACACTGTATGAAAAAAAACGTTTGGTAAAATGGCAAAACATACAAAAAACTACATTTGTTGATGTTTGGACTGAATACTTAAAACGATGGTGGATTGGTGCCTGGTGACCACGAAAAAATAACGAAACAACTCTGAACAATTTTCCTCATTCAATGTGCACAAAAAAAATATGCAATCGCAAACCAAAACATTGATGCTGCAGAATTTTGGACGGTATATAGGGGAAGGAAATGTAGAAATCAAACTTCCGACTTATGGACACATGCAGCACCAGGTGTGGGAAGAGTCAGAAAAGAGAAAGCGGGTTGAAAGAAGATCCAAACCCGCAAAAAGGCAGCAAAATCGCCAAACCCCATGTTTTTCCACTGTTTTGGAGCGCCGGGGGTTCGGAAAATATGCTGAAGGTGGCAGGCACGGAGCTATCCTGTCAAATAAGAGATCGAAAATTGCACGTGGCTGTGGCGCAATCACATTTGAAAAAATACCACAGCGTCCGCACACTTTTGGACTTGGTATTGCTCAAAAAGTACACGCGGCTGTGACGCGAAGCGCGTTTCCCATGCAAAATGTTAAAAACATTTCATTTTTGAGGCATTTTTGGAAGTTGCGCCGGTCAAACAGTGCATGCGGCTGCGGCGCAAGCACATTTTCACCTCAAAATGCTGTTCGGCCTTCAAGCGTCATTTTTCGTGGCAGTCGCAATGGGGCCTGCACCTTGCAAAAAGTGAGCCAAACCTGAAAGTTTGACATCAGAAGTCTCTATCGCGGGCTTTGAAAAACTGGCAGTGTGCTCACTTGAGCGCAATGCAAAGCCGCAGGGATTACCACAGATGACAAGTGTGAAGGATGCGACCAAAAGAGAAGACCACCTTCATGTATTCAAATCGTGTGGTTTCTACGGAAGGAATCGGCCTTCAAGTTTCACAAAACGTGGTGCACAGGCATTTTCTCAGAAGGTCAGTTAATCACCCAGCGGCGGCAGCAGGAAGTTGCCTCTAGGTCGTTCTTCCCATGGATCATTTTCAAGTTTTTGTGCCTGAGAGTTGCTCAAAAGTTTATCTCCTACCAGGCCTTCACCAAACTAGCCAACGGGCAGAGATCATCAGAGATCTTGGCAGTCACCGCCGCTTTATGGCGTTGCGCTGGGAATATCAAGACTTATTCCGATTGCGCACATGCAGTTACCATCGTCACGTTCTTGCAACGCTGCGGTTTCCCCAATGGATTTACCATCAATCTTATCAATCTTGACAATCGGGATCTTTGGCATTTGCTTGATTCTATGGCCAACAAGCATGGCCAGCCTTTCACCATGTGTACAGTGTAAAGTAAAAGCACACTGTGGTAAACATGACCTTTGTCAAGATCCATTTCTCACTGAAAGTAACTCTTGCACCTGCAAGTTAGCAAAAGATACTGCAAGGGCTTTCTTCGAAACCCGCCACCCAACGGCCTGCGAAGAACTTGCGTTGGCCATGTCATTGCAAGCCCATTTGGTCCATACGTTGGCCACACGTAGTTCGTCCTTCAAAATGCTACCAGTGGAGATACCTGTGGAGCAAGATTTTTTTCCCAAATGCAAGGTATTGATTTCTTCCTGTGTGTCCTCTTGGACCCCCAAAACCCGATGTTTTTCGAAAGGCTCTGTTTGTTTCGGGGCATGTCGCCCACTTGCAATCCCTGCCGGTGACGCCGAAAACATGTTCATTCCTTGCGTCAAGCGGCGAGAAGCAATTAGCCCTTCTATCAGACATGAAATATGCTCTCACCACAACAGGTATACCGCCATCGCTAAGCTAAACCCCAAGAAATGTGACAGCCATTGGTCACAACTCTAGACCCTGCAGTTTTGACTGCTGGACCAGCGCGGTTTAGTCCCAGCACACCCGGTGTTATTTGCAATTTTTCCTCACAATCTGCGTGAGTCGTTGGATCATAGATCGATCCCTAGAACGTCGTGGGTTGAAGTCTTGGCAGACTTTGTTCTCCAGTTTGGAGCCTTGCCGGTGCTCAAAAACCAATCCATGTGTGACAAAGTTGTGTGTGAAAGATGGTGTGTGACAAAGTTGTGTGTGAAAGATGGTGTGGCGAAAGATGGTGTGTGACAAAGTTGTGTGCGAAAGATGGTGTGGTGAAAGGTTGGGTGTGACAAAGTTGTGTGCGAAAGATGGTGTGGTGAAAGATTGTGTGTGAAAGATGGTGTGTGAAAAATGGTGTTGTGAAAGATGGTGTGTGACAAAGTGGTGTGTGAAGGATGGTGTGGTGAAAGACGGTGTGGGTGAAAGTTCTGTGTGAAAGAGAGCGTGTGACAAAGTTGTGTGTGAAAGATGGTGTGTGACAACGTCATGTGAAAGATGGTGTGTCAAAGATGGTGTGTAAAAGATGGTGTGTCAAAGATGGTGTAGTGAAAGATGGTGTGTGAGAAAGTGGTGTGAAAGATGATGTGTCAAAGATGGTGTGTGTGACAAAGTTGTGTGTGAAAGATGGTGTGAAAAAAGATGGTGTGTTACAAAGATGGTGTGTGAAAGAGGGTGTGTCAAAGATGGTGTGTCAAAGATGGTGTGTGAAAGATGGTGTGTGACAAAGTGGTGTGTCAAAGATGGTGTGTGACAAAGTTGTGTGTGAGAGATGGTGTGTCAAAGATGGTGGGTGACAAAGTGGTGTGTAAAAGACGGTGTGTCAGAGATGGTGGGTGACAAAGTTGGGCGTGAAAGATGGTGTGTGAAAGATGGCGTGTGACAAAGTGGTGTGTGAATGAGGGTGTGTCAAAGATGGTGGGTGACAAAGTGGTGTGTAAAAGATGGTGTGTCAGAGATGGTGGGTGACAAAGTTGGGCGTGAAAGATGGTGTGTGAAAGATGGCGTGTGACAAAGTGGTGTGTGAAAGAGGGTGTGTCAAAGATGGTGTGTGTGAAAGGTGGTGTGTGAAAAAGTGGTGCCAGCCACCAGAGCCAGCCCAGTGCCACAAGTGCTACACCTGCCACGCAAAACGAAGGTAGATGTCTCCAAGTGCCACGCCTGCCACGCGAAACGAAGGTGGATGTCGCCAACAAGCGCCACGCCTGCCACGCAAAGTGCCGCGGCGTCACCGGCGACCAAGCGCGCCCAAGCGCCCACCAGAGGCAGCCCAGTGCCATAAGTGCCCCACCTGCCACACAAAACGAAAGTCTCTCCAAGTGCCACGCCTGCCACGCGAAACGAAGGTGAACCTCGCCAAGTGCCACGCCTGCCACGCAAAGTGAAAGTGGATGTCTCCAAGCGCCACGCCTGCCACGCAAAGAGCCGCGGCCTCCACGGTGTCATTTGGGAACCCGGTGCGCCACCAGAGCCGGCCCCGTGCCGTAAGTGGCACGCCTTCCATGCAAAGTGATAGTCGATGTCACCAAGCGCCACGCCTGCCACGCAAAGTGAAGGTGGATGTCACCAAGTGCCACGCCTGCCACGCAAAGAGCCGCGGCGTCCATGATTTGGGAACCCGGCGCGCCACCAGAGCCGGCCCAGTGCCGTAAGTGCCCCGCCTGCCACGCAAAGTGAGCGTCGATGTCACCATGTGCCACGCAAAGTGAAGATACTTATCGCATTGCGTGTTTCCGCGCGCTTAACCTGCAAACCTTATACCTACGTATAGGTTCGCACAATCCAAGACCAATATAAATGTATATATACTCCTATATATATAACTATATATATATATACATACATATACATATCAAACAGAAAAAAAACGGCTGGACAGCAGATAATGGAATCCAAAATGACGGCTTCAGCTGAATGTGACAACGATGAACGCTCACGTCTTTTTTTCTGCTTGTCGTAACGGGGCAAATCCTGTTGTGCACCAAACCTGGTTTTCCCCACATCGACGTGTTGGGTTTTTGTTTTTAGTTCTGTAGCCGCTCCTCGTCCTCCTCCTCCTCCTCCTCCTCCTCCTCCTCCTCCTCCTCCTCC
>Ga0126342_10001964_pt1 | contig 30838 bp, 25 predicted proteins | sample Cyp1metagenome_FD_92528 | JGI IMG/M metagenome (GOLD analysis project Ga0126342, IMG submission 92528) | Coral microbial communities from Lord Howe Island, Old Settlement Bay, Australia - Cyphastrea 1 metagenome | ecosystem: Host-associated > Invertebrates > Cnidaria > Coral ...
AAAAAACATAGGCCATTACTATGTATAATAACCATGACCTATATTAACCATTCAAACATATAGTAAACTAGTAATTACTGAATGGTTATTGAAGGGTTACTATTGATATATATATATATATATAATACTTATCATGGGACTTAATGGGATAATATTGAGGGTTATCTGATATCAATGGTTATATAATCAATGGCTATTATCAATATTTCATATCAATGGTTATTGTTAATGGTTAATGGTTAATGGTTGTAGTAAACTAGTAATTATTGAATGGATATTATAGGGTACTATTGATATATATATATATGTATATTAATTAATATATTACTAGTAGAGTTAGAACCATTACGATTACCATTGATTGTAGTATGCTATTGTTGATGGCTATTGTTAATGGTTATTAGCGTTGGATTGTAGTATGCTAGTATTGTAGTTCATTACAGTGTTGTGTTGTACCATTGACCCTTGATGATCAGAATTAGATTATCAAAATGCTATAATGTACTATTGACAAATATACACATTGACTGATGATCAAAAACACATTAATGATGGTTGACCAGTGATGTAGTAGCAATGATCAAAATCAAACCAGCAAATAGTGTATTATAGAACCATTGATATCCATTGATTGTAGAAACATTGATCAAACTACAAACCGTTAACAATAACCATTGATATGAAATATTGATGATAACCATTGATTATATAGCCATTGATATTAGATAATCCTCAATATTGTCCCATTAAATTAAATCCCATTATTTTTGTATATCTTCCTCAAAAACTAGCATTTCTGTTGGCTCATCCATGATGATTCTCATTTAACCTCCATTGAAATCGTGGATTTTTCCATGTTTTCCCATCATCCATGGCAATCAAGGCCATCAAAATCACCCCATCTGGGTAAATTAGGATAATTTACCAACCTGAACTTTGCGGCCATGAATGGGGATGATTTCCCTATAAAAACAATGATTCCAGGGCTCGGTCGCGACGTGAGGTCGTGATGAAATTACCCAGACCCCATGGCTCCGCCATGGGACTGCTGGATCGCCAAAGCCAGTGGGATAGAAGGTGGCCAGCACGCTGCCCTGCACGCCACTTTCCGGGCTTTGGTCATGACCATCTTTAGTTGATGGACCGATGGATGTGAAGTTCATTAAATTTTAACAGACTCATTTTGATGGATTAATTTTAGTTACTTTTACAGTCAATTTTAATTATCATCTTGACTGGATTTTGATGTGTCTTAATAAGCTGTAACAGATTTTCATGAGAATATACCGAGATATGCGCCCAATAATATGATATTTGGGTGTGTCTAAAAATGGAACCCCCCAAAAAGGACGATTTTCGATGGGGAAGCTGGCTTCTGATGTTTGCAGCTACAACCCTAATTGGAAGGGCTAACCAAACCAACATGTTTTTGGATTTAATGTGTGCATCACGGTACATCCCCAGAAAACGCCAGATTACATTTAACTATTCTAGAGGTCGCAACTTGAATCAAATTCGCCTAAGTCTAGGTTTCAAAAAGAGATGATCTTAAGTAGCAAAATGGAATGTTGAAGGTTGCGAAATAGACTGGTTGGTGGTTTCAATCCCTCTGAAAAATGATGGAGTGAAAGTCAGTTGGGATGATGACATTCCCAAGATATGGAAAGTAAAAAAAAATCATGTTCCAAACCACCAACTAGTAGATGTGGCAGTGTGTCAAAACCTTGTACCCCTGGTGAACATCAAAATAGCTGGTAAATGGATGTTCATCCCTCTAAAAATGGTATTAATAGGTATTGATCCATACCCATATTTCAGCAACCAAAACTTGAAACATGTGACGTCTGACTCAGTCAGTCATAATCCAGTCACGGCCGGATTTTGAAAAAAAAAACTCGGGACGATCCCAGGACGCCGGTTAGATCGGGTAAGCCGCTTGGTAGATGATAATAGTTCACCAAGCTAACATCAATAATAATAATGGTTAATGATGGTTAATATATAGTATGGTTAATGATGGTTAATGAAAATCCTGGTTGGTGACATCATGGTTGATAGTAATCATGGTTTATAGGATTTTGATGATAGTTGACCTTCGGTTTCTGGTTTCTCTACTTGATGATATAACCCAAGTATCATCTAATTGGTGGTGTCAAACCCTCTGAAAAATATGAGTTCGTCAGATTGGATCATCATCCTGTTCCTATTGGGGAAAATAAACATGTTCCAAACCATCAACCAGTAATTGTCACCGACAAGAGTTTTTATAGTCATTATAGTTTATCAATGATGATCATCATTCACCAACTATCTGGAGATATCTGGAGTCACAGTATGTTTTTTTTTTTGGATAGTTACCTCTACTAAACATCATTCCAGTGAAGTCGCAAAAAAACAACAACAGCTGGTATGCACCTACTAATCCTGGACGTCGCAAAATTATTAAGGCATCTGCAAGCCATCTCTATTGTTGAAGCCGATTTGACTCATAGTTCACTTATGTTCACTTGCCGATATGCCACTGGCTAAGCAAATTCTAAGCCAGAGTCTGTGTGAGGTATAATCTTATTTACAAGGTTATTTATCCCCCCCAGTTATGTGTGGTTTAATTTTCCCCATGAAAACTATAGATATAACCGATATAACCCCCATTCATCGGGCACCACCTTGGTTTTTTACATGTTTCTTCCGCCACGCCATGTCAGCATTGATCCATTGATCCATTGATCTCCCCCATGGTGAAAAATCCATGTGTAGCACAGATTAATTCCTGGGAATGGTTTATATTAATACATATTAAATCATATTAATGCATATATACCACCGAAAAAAAAAATGCATATTTATATATATACCACCTATCTATCAATGGTGATGACTAGGTGATTCTAATAATTGGGGATTCGATGATTGTTTCACCCACATCCACCTTCTGGGGTCACGTCAGCTCTCGCTGAAAGCCGCCTTTTGCATGCCAGGGCAAAGCAGCAGCACCCGCTCACCCGTGGAAAGACAGCAGAGACCTGACGCTGAGCCGTGGCACAGCTGGCTGTATGGGTTCACTCACCACCAACAACAACGTTTATAAAGGCTCAATATAATATAATAATGAATAATTATATACATATACATATGAACTAATAAACTATAATATAAATATATAATCCATGGTGATCCAATCATCTTCTCTTCGCATGTTTTAAGACCAATAGCATGGGTTTGTTATGAAAGGAACTCCAATGATCCTGTCAGAATGGAATTGTATCCCAAAGGAATTAGGATTTTGATAGGTAAGACATCCATCAAAGTGAATGGCCAGGGAAACCACGAACTTAAGGTCAGTTCGGTCTGTCATGAAATATGAACCATTGGATATTAGGGGCATCAAACTAACATAAAATAAACATGGATAGGTGACCCTTCTTGAAAAAATGGACATCTGTGGTAAGACCCAAGTAATTTCGGTTTCAAAAAGGCGGATACTCCAAAAAACAAAATTTACAATGTGAGGCCCCCCAGTTCTAAGTTGGTTTATAAGCCCCAGTAACTAGAGTTATAACTACCATAAACCATAGTTATTGGAGTTATAAACCAACTTAGCTATCTTGGGGACCTCACATTGTATGTATCCCTCATATTCAAATAACCCTAGTTTCAATACCAACAATCCAATTCTTCAGTAGCTTAGTAGCCTTAGTAATGACTCCGAGCCAGCTCAGATGAGTTTAAGATGTGTGAAGAAACTCCTCTTAGTAAAGGTGAGCTTCCAAATTTGCTGGTTTGTGGATTCAGACCATCAAGCATAAACGAGTGAAAGTAACAAAACTCTGAAACCATCACCGAAAAAATGCGTCCGAGTAAAGCTTTGGGCCTTGAAGACTGGAGCTGGGTGTATCCATAACAGGGGGATGCCCTCCCAGTTTTCCCAAGTAGAACTATGGAGAGACTCAACCCTCACTGTCAAGCTTCGTTTCCAAGCTGTTATTTATGGCAAAATGTTGCTACTTTCAAGTAACCACCGACAACAAGAACAAGATTAAGAACAGGAAGATCAATAAGAATAAAAAGAAGAACAACAACGACAACAACACCAGCAGCAGCAGCAGCAGCAGCAGCAGGAGCAGCAGAAACGGCACCAACAGCACCAACAGCGTCAACCGCACCAGAACACAATCCACACCTCCACAACCTTCAAACCATGAAATCATCAAACCATCACTGGCAACTTGTGTTTCTCCATCCTATCAATAAAAATCCCTGGCAGCATTTTAAGTACAAACTCCTTCGCAAGGAAGTCTGTATGCTAGTCTGGCTCTCTCATCCAGTAGGTGTTAAAGGGAAAAAAAACGACACCAATCTGAGTGCATTGTGCCTCGTTTCTTCTAAAACTTTATTGCCTGGCTAGCTAAGTTACGTATGCATGTTTCGCGTCATTTCCACAGCAATGCGACAAGCGAACCAAGTCAGAGACTCTGAAAATGATCTGAGAAGGTCCTTGTACCAAGGATTACCAAGGTCCAAATAAGCTGCTATATGGTCTATATCTATCGATCTTGGCAAATTACAATAATCAATTCACTAACCTGAGAGAAGGCTATCTTGGGAATGTTTCCCCTTATTAACCATGATTCTAGTGAGGTCGCGACGTGAGGTCCTGAGGAAATTTACCCAGATCTATAATATATCTATAGTCTATATGTAATGTATAGTAAGCCATATATAGTGTATATATATGTATATATATATAGTTTGGATTATCATGACCTCAAAGTGGTTTCCCTTAAAAAAACTGAGGGAATGAGCCGCGCCTTTGGGGTTGTCACTGGTCTCGATGGAATGTAACAAACTCAAGGTCTTGAAACTGTAGACCCAGACCTCAGCGTGGCCATGGCACCACTTGGGGATTGGAATAGATAAAGGTAGTGGTACAAGGAAGGGAAGGGTAGGAAGGTACAGATTTTATCAGATTTTGGTCGGATGATCTTGGGGCATTTTTTTTTCTACCCTCTGGTAAAGATACAAAAAGCGATGGAAAGATCCATCATCTTTAAGAACGGTAAATCAACTATTTCTATGGGCCATGTTCAATAGCTATTTTGACAAATTACCAGAGGGTAAATCCCATTAAATCACTATTTTTGTTGGTTAAATCCCAATAAAATCACCATTTTTGTTGGTTTTTTACCCCATGAAAAACATTGAAAAACCACCATTTGACACCACCAGAGGGTTGACCAAATGGACCAACTTTTGATGTACGATTAATCCCATCTTGGGCGAATTCGGCCTTGGAGGAGCTTTTCAGAATTCTTCAATGATCATTCTCCACTGTTCGCTTACTGGTGCGTTTTACGTAGGGTTGCTGGATGGGTTGCTGGATGGGTTGCTGGGGGTTGCTGGGGGTTGCTGGGATTGATAGTTAGCCAGTGGATCATTCCCGAAAATTCCCTGCGTTTAGCACCAGTAAGTCATCTATATCATATCAATAAAATATATAATAAACATCAGTCAACTGGATCGATAAACATTAATTCAAACAGCTACTCAGATAAAATCACCATAATGTTACATGGGTTTGATGCTTTTCGAGGGGGTTATGTTTTGACCCCGCACAGTGAACATACCCATATGCAAATAACCATTCACGTACAACACATTTAGGGCCTATTTTCTATATTTGGATCTTTCCTAAAATGGGGGGTACACCCAGTTTTCTCCTCCATTTTTAAACGTTTTTTTCCCTGAAATCCAGCTATTGTACCATAGCTATGGAAACCCCCAGTGTTCTCCAGGTCGCCTTGTTGCTGGTGGCAACCACCACCAAGTCCCGTCGGAACCTCGGCGTTGAAGAAAAAAATCCGGTTTCTATGGTGAATTGTCATGGGAAAATACTATATATATATGATCATAAGCCAATGGAACCCAATGGATATAAATTATTGGTGAGTGTATTGTTGTTGTTTTTTGTATATATTTCATGTTCATTGCAGATTATATGAGAGTATATGACCCTAACGATGTTGAATATTGGGAATATGCGATATGATCATCAACCAATAGATGTACATGACTGGTTGTATACATATGATAGGTTAATGTATTATTATTATTAATTATTATTATTATTAATTATTAATTATTATTATTATATATATATACATTTATATAACATTATATAACCAATCATATGTTTATTAACCAATGGATGGAATGGGGTACCCTATGTTCACGCAAACCCAAATAAGGGGGATGCCGATTTAGTTCCTTTACTGGTTGGTTGATAAGGTTTCCAATCTCATGGATTATGATAGCCCCTATCCAAAGAATAGTAACGCGTTTTTTTTCATCAACCAACTAGGGGACACGGGGGCTTTGGTCATGTTTGGTCACTCATCAAATCATCAAAAATCATCAAATAACCATATATTAACAATAGATTAACCATATATTAACCATATATTAACAATTAATATTAACCATAAACATATTAACCATAAGCTGCTGTCAAATAACCATCCCCTCCAGCGCAAAACAAGGTGGCCAACTTGCTCCATCAACGCCACCGATAAGTTGACCCAGATGGTTTTGGCGGCTGCTCCACCAAGTTTGAGTCGCTTGTCACCATCTTTCCAACTGGTTGGTGGTATACCTACCCCAATAATAATAATGGTGGTTAGTGGTTAATAATATGGTTAATGATGGTTAATAATAATCTGGTTGGTGGTTGACCTACCTCTCTGAAAAATGATGGAGTTCGTCAGTTGGGATGATGAAATTCCCAATATGATGGGGAAAAAAGAACATGTTCCAAACAACCAACCAGTTATGTTTGAATAGTTTTTTGGACTATGCCCAGGTTAAGCGCTTGAGTGTGTCTTGAAATATCATAAAATAACAAACCACCCAACAGAAGCATCATTATTCGGAGTCCCGTGCCCAGTTAGGATAAAGACCCATGCCTGGACAAACCTATTGTATTGTTGTCCCCATTTCGTTTGATTCAATTCATTCAAATTCACAAATCAATCACGATTTCTGAACATTCAAGGGTAAACTAGACGAAATCACAAATTCCAAATTAGATCAAATTAGATGGAATGGCCAACGATATTTTTTTAGACATACATTCTTTTACAGCACCAAAAACAAAAAAAAACACACAACATGCCTCCAAGCCCAGGTAAGTAATAGCAAGATCCACATTCTTCTGGGTTACAATCTCATGTGCTTAGAGTATGAAATCCCAATGTTCCAATTTCTATGGATGAAATCGACATTCTCATGTTTATCGCTCCAATTCCCCTTAGTTAGTTTGCGCCTTAGTTGAAATCGGAAATGCCCAACTCTTGGTCCAACGGGATCATTGGAATATCACCAGATAAATTTCATATGAAAATATATGAAACCTAGGTCTGATCTAATCACCCCACTATTCCATATGTTATTGATCTAGTGATAATATCTATACTGGCCGAACTCCCACCTTCCCAGTCCACACCCCCTGGGCGCGTCCCGCTGCACCGACCGCACCGCGCTCTTGAAGCGCAGCTCCGCCATGATCCGCGTGTTGCGGTCGTCCCAGATCACCACCTGGGCGTCAAAACACTCCGCCAGGATCCAAGGGGGAAAAGGACGCAAGGATCCTTGAACACCTGGTGGAAACCGGGGGAGAACTGGTGAAAATTGGAAAACAACTGAGGAAAACCTGAGGAACTGGGGGAAACACCTGGGAAAAATAGCGAATTAATTTGGTACAATATAGTAGCTGGTTCACCTGGGCTGGAGCTGGCTCAGCATCCCCTCAAAGCACCGTGGGCCGTCCGCTTGTTCGGCAGGGTGCTGTCTGGAACGCACAACCAGCAGAGATACGCCCTGGGGAATTCACGGTTCTTGTGAACCTCACCCAGGTCCAAGTTGTTCTCTTTGACTGGAGCTTTTGCTTTCCTGTCGCACCTGGGGCAAGTGTGGCAGAAGAGATACCACAGTTCTAGTTCTGGAGTTCACATTGTAAGTGCGCAAGCTGCACTTTGCTGGGACCGTGGCTACCCAAACGCCGAGCGGATTCCAGCAGCCCCCATCCCCCACATGTTCAGCAATGGTCCCAGCAAACAAGGAAAAGAACGAGGTTGCAAACATGTTGCACGCATCCCAATTACTATGGCTGCGTATAGCAGGAAACCAATCCCTTCCCACAATGAACCTTGCTTTGTTTTTTCGGTGGATCCGTTCCCTTTGGGTTTCCATATGAATGGATCCATATTCACTATAGCACCAAAAGGAAAAAACTTGGAATCCGATTCCAATTATGACTAAGACATCATCGAACTACCATCTTGGAAATACATGTCTATATTTTTTGGATTGTATCCCTAAAACCAGAGAAATGACCAGCCCATCTGTGCACCGCTGGGGCCTAGATAAAAGCTCATGAATGAATTTGGCGGTCTCAGCCACCCCAAAACACCAAAAAAAAATCAAAAAACACTTTACAGAAGTTGGGATCATCATAACATATGTATGAATATGTATGACACTAAAAACAACATTATGGTTTGTCCAAAAATGGTTCCAAGAAAGATTACAATCAGAGAGTGATTGTTTGGGGTTCCCGATTTTTTTCTAGCAAAGGCAACTCAACGCCTATTGGATTGGATGAAAATGGACAGGATTCAATGCTTGACGCACCTTGAGCTATTCCCAAACACAAACATGTTATTTCACCATGGATTCCGCACAAAATTTCATGTGTTTGAAATTTGCTACAATATCTTTCCTGAGTAAATGGCTACAGTAAATGGATATCATCTTGGGTGGACTACTCCATTGTCAATCACACCCAAATAAGTTATAACCCACTTTACCATCAGAACAACCTTCTGATGGCTAATCCAATAGTTTCGAAAATATCACCAGTGGTGTAAAACATTGCAGTACTATACTTAGATGGGCCATGGCCGAAATTCGCTAATATATATAATTTATTTCATAAAGGCCCCTATTGTAAATCTAGATCCTGACTTGTAATCGATTTGCTTATCAACTAACGTTCCATGGCCTCTCAACCCACGATGTCCCCAATTCCTCGACTCAAACCGAGCTGCGTTCTGCGGCTGAAAGCGTGGGTTTTCACCACCTCCCGTGAAGGCTAAGATGTTCGTGCGGAACTGGGCGCGGAAGTCGGGCGTGCGTCGGATCATCGTAGATGATAGCTGGTTACCACACAAGGTGGTGCCTTCGTTAGCTAACTTGGTGTATAACTCCAATAACTAGGGTTTATGATGGTGTATATTGTATATAAATATATATTATTCGGTTGCTGTGGTTTATAAACCAACTCAAACTGGGAGACACCAGCTTGTACCCTATGGATCCAAATACTTCCTGAGAACATACTTAACCTTTCAAATCATAGCATTAATACCTGCTCAGAAGGTACGGCTGGATCCATAGGGAGAGTTATATATATATATATATATTTGCGGGATAGGCCAAACAATACAAAATAGGGACTTACGATCACCAGGGTTATTGGTAGGGTGTGAAGATAACACATCTGTGCATGGGTAATCACCATTTGTGGCCATCAATTGTTCACATTGACTGTTTAATCATAACGGAGTATGACTTGCCAGACCCTGTCTTGCCCTGGATTGGCGGTGCACGTCCGGATTTGAATGCTTCTCGCAATTCCGATTCGATCTTGTCCACAGGAAGGTCAGGATCACCAGCACCCTTTGGCCAAGCACCCAGTTCAACTGGTTTCTGTCACCAAAGACTTTCTGTGATGGAAATCCTTCGAATGGGAATAGCGAAGGGCACAAGCCATCCAGGAGACCTTTGGGCTCTTTGGTTGTCTGGGCATACACTGGAAAAGGCGGCAATCTGATCTTGGTAGACCTTGACTCATGAACATACGAAATTGCAACTTTAGTGAGGAAAAGTATGGGAAAAAAATCATTTGTTGCTCACCCAGTTGTCCAAGCAAAAAACATGGGTATCGGGGGTATAACAATAATAATGAGATAAATGTAACCACGACTATGATAGGGACGGGGGTCACGTTCGCCCCTTGGGGACATTGGTTAGGGGGGGGCACGGGGTCGCTTACCTTTCGACTGAATAAGTCATTCAGCCTTTTAAGGTTTGCCCTGGGGACAAGGGACATTTAGGGGGGACTTGGAGACATTGGTTAGGGGAGAACGGGTTCACTTGCTTTTTTAAACTTGTGCATTACATTACACCTTGGTTTCCACACTGGGTATCAAACACATCCAGAAATGGATGTTACAACGTTGCATCCACAGCGTCTTGGAAGTTGCTTCACATGGCTGATACAACGTAGCATCCAGGGAGTCTTGGAAGTGACTTCAAGCGGATGTTACAACGTAGCATCCAGAGCGTCTTGGAACTGACTTCAAATGGATGTTACAGTGTAGGATCCGGAGTGTCGTGGAGTTGCTTGTTACAACGTAGCATCCACAGCGTTTTGGGAGTTACTTGAAATGGATGTTACAACGTAACACTTGAAAAAGACGTCGTAGCTGACTGTCACAGCTGGAAAACGATCCTCTGGAGACTCTGAAGCTATTGCGCCTGCCACGCAAAACGAGGTTGGGTCACATTCGCCCCTACCCTAGGGTCACATTCGCCCCTACCTCCGCCTTGAGTAGGGGCAAGTGCGACACCCAGTGAATGACTCATGCCTAGTATCCAACCATCCCAAAACGAGGAAGAACCATTCTGAGCCATACCCAAACATATGGAGATCAACCGCTGGTTTTCTTTTTTGTGAAGGCAAAACACATACAAGGTGAAGCCCCATAGTTAGCTAAGTTGATCTATAATTAGATTATATAACTATGGTTTGTGTTCTATTATGTAAATATATATATATATATATATATCTATGGCTGATGGATCCGGGTTCGAATTTGGGGGAAGGGGTCGCACCCGGCTTCTTGTAAGGAGGGATTTTGAAATCCTTTTTGAAACGGATCGGTTTTTGGGAACTTTGGCCCTTACAAAAAGCATAGGTTTTTAGCACCCACATTCGACTCTAAAATCCGGCATCATTTTGTAAGGTGACAACTTTCTTCATGATATGAATGTTGTATCCTACTCGATGACCTTTTTCTAAGAAGTTGTGATTTCAGATAGCGTTTTTGGATATCATTTTGTAAGGCAACAACTTCTGGTTCCCTGCTTCTTTTCCTCCCGGTCTCGTTGATTTTCAAGCAGCCTTTTTGTAAGGATTCCTTTTCTTTGCCACCTTCTGTCTTTTTGTATGTTTGTTTCTTTGGCATCATTGCCTGCCAGAACTCCTGATGATTGAGCCGAATCAAAAACATGTACAAATCTGAACAATAATTTGTATCAATGCCTAAAAAACTAATATATTCTTACAAAATGGTTCTTCTACTCTTGACGACATCTCCTTACAAAATGTCATTGCACACCCTGCTGAGTTTTTTTGTTTTTTTGATGTTTAATAACAGCATCTTGACCTTACAAAAAGCCTCAAACAAACAAACTCGATGGTCTTATAGAATGAGTTGGCCCCTCAAAACTCTTACCAAATGAACACTTCAAAATGTACACCTTTGCCTTTTAGGTGTCCTGTTACAAAATGCCCTGGTTAGGGGGCTTCTTGCAACTACAACATGTCCCTATATAAACCATTTATAAGAGGGTCGACCCCTCCCAAATTATAAGGGAAATTCCAACAGGGATGCTGATGGTATTTTAAACCAACTTATAACGGGCTTCACATGGTTCACCTTGTATTTAAAAATGACAAAACCACCAACCGTATATTAATGCCAAACATTCCCCCAAAACACGGAAGCATCTCCTCTATAATCATTTTAACAGGGCTGTACTTGTCTATTTTTTTGGTAGGTTTGCTATATAATGCTATTAATATATATGTATGTGACATTCGCATTTCATGTGATACATATACATGGTGCTACATGGTGGTTTCCACAAATGGGGAAAGCCCAAATGGATGGCTTACAGTGGAGAATCCTATCTTGGGATGGATGATTTTGGGGGATGATTTTGAAGTACTCCTATTTCAGGAAACCTCCATATCAACACATGATTAACTGATAGTTTGGGAAACTTTGGGGCGGTGCTTTGGATTTGCGGGGAACACTATATAGGCTCCATCTAATCTCTGGGCTGCCCGGCGAGCATGCAAACCACGCCCAACCCGCCGCCGTCCTGATTTTTGGGCATCACTCCACAGGAAGGAGGGCACCAAAAATGGTGCTTTGACCAGCAAACAGTTAGCTCATGTTAGATCTATATGTGATTAATGGTAAGTTGACTTATAACTAGGATTAAAATGGATTAATGCGGGATGTATCTATCGTTAGATGGGGTTACAACTAAGCCAACTTAGAACTGGGCGCGCCCCGGCAGGAATTGCGGACTTTTATACTCCACTGACTCCACTGACCAAAGGTCATTTTTCGCAGTTGCAATTCCTGAACCGCACACCCCAAGCCATGTTTAGGGATGATTCATGATGATGAATACAAAAAAAATACACAAAGTACCCTCTGGTTATTTGTTTGGGTATCCCTGAAGAATGGCCATTTATATCATTTATATCTATTTATGGTTATTTAAATTCAATAGAGAAGGTGACTTTGGGGAGTACCGACTCGCACCTCTCTGCGGAACGTGAGGTTGAAAGGATCCTGAGGGCCGAGGTATGTTGCGGCGCCCCGTTGCTGTACTATAGAGTGCTCGAAACCAACGTATAGCTTCTTATAGCTAATTTTAGGTATATTCATGGTCAATTTATGGATCTTATAATTTTTGTACATGTTTATATTTGTTTTGCTCCATGGATGGTATATTTATGGCATTTTACGGCTATATTTGGCAGTCTGTTTTGTAAATGTAGCTAATTATAGAAGTTTAAATACGTGTGAATACTACCTATGAGGAGCATTGGCATATGGGGGTGGGCTCAGGATTGGTCGGCTCTGGACCACGTGTCTCCATACACACTCTGACCGTAACCAGATGGGCTGCCAACCAGCTCTTTCTTGGCTCAATGAGCCCAAAATCACAATGGTACCTTATTCCTAGACTTAACACGATTTGACACAAAGATGTCATATGTTGTCATCCCAAAAAGACTAGCCGCATTTGTATCAAAAAACCTAGCCGCTTTGTGAACTTTCAAGATACCGAGAGTGCAAGCTGTTTTAAAGAACATAACATGTAGCAGGAGTCCACCTAGTTGGCCAAACCTGGGAGGCTCATTGTGTTGCCACCAAACGGCTGTTCCCTGAACTGTTGCTGGTAAAAAAAACCGAGACTTTTGTGGCTAGGTTCACGGCGAATCTTTGTACCCTCAAAACAAATCCTTCAGGTTCCCATGAGAATGGCACGAGCTGACCCCAAATTCCTGGGCAAACTACAATGATTCGATACGCCATGTTCGGATAGTCCATCATGGATAGTCCACCCCATCCACATCCATCAACCATCTCACCTCCCTACTGATGCCATAAATCTGCCATGACTTGGGATGGTTTATGGCATTGGCCTTACCACATGGCACGAAAATCTACAGTGACATCGGCCAGTGACGTCATGGTATATATAATTCATCCAGGTCTATTATATATATAATTATATATATATATATTCCAATTATTATACCACCATCTTGGTGGCTTAAGTCACCATTCTTGTTGCTTAACTCATCGTTAAATCACCATGAAATCACCCATGATGAAACCCATTCACCAAGGCTAACCCGCTAACCCACCCCAACCGCTCCGTGCTGTACACGCGGAAGCCACTTTGGGTGCCACAAACAAAGCAGGTGTTATCCTGCTGATTGGGAGCTGACACGACTCCCTTTTTTGCTTTAACTGATATACTGTCAAAACTAGGGATTTGACATGGATTTTAACCAATGAATACAAACATGTTGGGGTATACTTCATACTTTTATGAAATTCAACCACCGGAAATGTGACTTAATGTGATTGAATCGAAATGGGAAGAACAGTGAAATGGGTATGTCCAGAAATGGAGGCTTTACCAAGCCATTTCATGAAATTTAACCACCCAAAAAAGCGGATCTTAAATGGGCCCGTAATATGTAGCAATTCCAGGCAATTCCACTGGGGATGATTTTCCTTAAGCCATTGGATTTCGAGGTACTATGATTTTGTTGTCAAACCCATGGAAGTGTGTTCTACGGCTAAACCCTGATACAAACAAAGTGGGGCCCCCTAGATAGCTAAGTTGGTTTATAACTCCCATAACTATGGTTTATGGCAAATATAACTATAGTTAATGGGATTTATAAACCAACTTATAACTGGGGGACACCATCCTGTACAAACCAAAGGTCATGATTTAAATGGTGATTTGATTTTTTCATGTGTGCCTCAAGCAAGGCTGCTATTGGCTGGTTGTTCTACTGCTTTCAGCCGTATCCTTCGTGACACATCTGCCCCCATCAATATTGGGGAGGGTTAACTTAATTAATATAGTTCCATCCCTCTAATATTAAACACCCCCCATTACTGGGCTCCCCAAATGAATGGATCTAATATGATCAAATACGAAACTTCAGGGCCAGTGGAACATCCAGTGGTTCCACATGGCTGTCCTATCCTATAAAAATTACCCAGTTTAAGGATTGAACACTGAACAGCTCCTTAGTGAGGGATCTGAAAGTGGTTGGTTCAAATGTTCAATTCATCCAAAATCATCGTCAAGTTGGTATCATGCAAGATTCAACCGACTTCCCTTGCCCAACTTGCCCTGCAAACTGATTGTCCCCAGAATTCAGTGAAACATAATTTAATATCCATCTATGCTGCACATACCATCAGAAATCATTCAGGTATAATCAGGGCTGGATGGATTAGACTTTTACCTCGATCAATTTTGGATAACTTTAATCCATTGGCATACTTAATCATACTGCAATAATTTTAATAGTTATCTATCAACATGAAACATATTTTTGATCCACAATCCATTGGGATACTTTGATAATTCGTCATTCATTGTAATAGTTTATCACAACAATCAAACATGTTTTCAAATTCAGTTCACCACACATCAGTTCACTCCATCGCTGTCCTGATTGAAATTGATGTAAAGAATCTCATTGACCTTGCGAAGAAGGGGCACGGCTTGGACGAGTCAACTGATATGGGGGGATCATGGGGGATCTTAAGCCACAAGAAATTTTGAGAAATAGGCACTTTAAGCAAGGTCTATAGTGGGCTTTGACCACATAAAATGACTAAATGATCTGTGTACTCTACCTGGTTGGTAATGTTGGTAGCTTAAAGCTCGCCATGAAACTACCGTTTTCCGCAGCGCCAGTGCTGGGAACTTGCTCCGACCTGTTCAAGTTCCAAGTGTTCGCGTCGACGGTTCGCGTCGACGTGACGACGTGTCTCCAGTTGAATCCAGCGCACTCTGGCGCCACTATGAGCTGAAATTAATGATACAAAATCTCAAAGTTTGTTGGAATATATGGAATAATACTATGGTAATTAATAATAATGATACTATGGTGAAATGATACATAGCTAGTTGGTGGTATACTATGGTAATAATAAAAATGATGGTTAATAATGATGGTTAATATATGGTTCATGATGGTTAATGAAAATCCATGAAAATCCTGGTGGGTGGTTTCAATCCCTCTGAAAAATATGAAAGTCAGTTGGGATGATGAAATTCCCAATATATGGAAAAATAAAACATGTTCCAAACCACCAACCAGCAAAGATTTCAAGACATCCCAACAAAAAAACAACTGTCAATGTATTGAAATCAGACAACATATGACAAAATTCATTCAATGTTAAACCATAGAAGTTTAATCTCAACTGTATCAGTCTGTATCAGTTCACCAATTGCAACTTCATCCCAACAAGGTTCCAGACGGGATTGGCTTGCAGGTCCATGTTGAAAAGCGTGAAACCAACGCGTCACCTGCGACGAGCTGACCGCTTTTCGGAATGTTTCGGATCCGGTGTGTTGATTGATTGGAGGTACCGATTCCATATATGTTTGGCCTTTTTTTAAGGCCTATTTTTTAGGGAAGATCCCCACAAAATATGGCCTGAAAAATGGTACAGTACCTTCATTTTAGGATCCTGAAATTCCCATTGATTGATGTATCTTCTTAGTTTCTGCAGCTAGATGCCACAAAAACTGTTCTGTTTCGTCTTAGTTTCTGCAGGTTTTTGACATAACACCAAAACACATCAAAAAACTATGCCTACCAAAAAATTGGTTGGTGCCTCTGGCCGCTGAACAATATCATACGGTTCAAGTTCGGTGTTTTTTTTGAAGCACCGGGCACCGTGTCACCGCGATGGGCCACCGACTCCCACTGACTCCTGAGCCTTTTGGGGAGCCAAATGTGGTGCCACAGGGGTACCACATGAACTGAGTACAAGTACCCTCTGGTAAACGTTTACATAGCTATGGAAAATCACAATTTCTTATGGGTAAATCAACGAACTAAATAGCCATTTTCAAGTTCGCAAACTGTTTGTTTACCAGAGGGTACCTTGAATTTGAATGTGGTTTCAATCAACACTGGTTGAGAGTGGGACTCTTTCTGAACTCCTCATGGTGATATCACAAATGCCATGGTCATGGTGTATATGCCATTACTTCTCAATTGTTTTCCCATAGATACACCCATGAAAATGAATGATTCTTCTATAAAAAAAACCGATTGTGTATAGAGATCATCCATTGTTATGCTTATATGATATTATATTGGATGATTTATGGATGACTATATCCCATTTAAAGAGCCATTTAGCGCATCTTTTGGTTGTATCAACACCCGTACTGGTCATCCACGACGCCTTGCCATGCCACGGCTGCCCACGAAAAAGGGCACCACAGCAGAGGGAGATGGGGCTGCTAAACCCCTGATGCTGAACCCGTTTCTGTCCTTTCAAACCACTGGAATGGAATTCAACAACGAACACACACAGAATTTGTTCAGCACTAGTTTGGGATAGTATCAAAATTGGAACACCATGTGTATCAGGTGTTAGAGACCAATGCCAAATATTGGCTGTGATGCCCTTAGTCCAAGGTATGAGCATGCAAGGGCGATATAGATGATTCATTTCTACACTTGGAATGGACTCTTGATTGAATACATGACGTCTTCCATCATTCTTAGGAAGTCGATGTTTTGCATGTGATCATCCAATTTCTATGTTGCTGTGCTGGGTGACGAATCCATGACCATGACAGCCAAACAGGGTGCGCATTGGCGTAAATGTCTCCAGTGCGAGACCCTCCAACTTCCTGTTTTAATCAGCGCAGTTTTCTGCTCCATACTTCATGGTGCATCCAACTTAGTATATAGCGGCTATAACCACGCTTAGTGGTTAATTCGATTAACCCTACTTCAATGGGAATTCCAGGATCCTAAATTGGAGGTACTGTACCATATAAGGCCATATTTTGTGGGGATATTCCCTTACATAGGCCTTACATAGGCCTTATATATGGTAGCTCCCTCCATTTTAGGATCCTGAAATTCCCATTGACTACTTATCCCTACTTACAACTGGGGGTATGACCCACGAGAAACGGCGGACCACGAAATGCTTCGTCGGCTCCAACACAGTCGGTTTCATCCCATCCACTGGATTCTTCGACTCATCAAGATCCACCATTGAAAAAGACACGGTTATATAATTGTTCTCAATCATGTGGACGTGTGTATATGATATATATATATATATGATATATATATATATATTATGTATATATATAATATATAGATACATATTATGTATATATTATATGATCTATTTAAATATATGCATAATATATAATGTGTCCATTGATTGCAATTTGTTCAAGTATACTACCCAATCTAGGTTTACGATCAGGTAGGACTCATGCAGGTTTGTTTCTCATTGTCAACTGGCATGGCAATTCATTTTGTTCCCCAGTGACAACTGTCGCCCCCTGTCTCCCGGTTGATTGAGGTCGATTCACAGTCTCAACATCACAGCAGGTAGAAATGCAATCCGCCAGCCCACCATAGTTTATCCTTACAAATATCAATTTTTCAGAGTCTCTGGTTTTTGAAGTCTGTTTAGTGGCCAATATCCCAATGTATGTAAGGTAATTATCCAGGATCATATAACTGGTTGGTGGTATACCTACCCCTCTGAAAAATGATTGAGTTCGTCAGTTGGGATCATGACATTCCCAATATATGGAAAAATGAAAGCCATGTTCCAAACCACCAACCAGTAAATATTGGTTAACCAACATTTTCATATATTTCCATATAATTTCCCGTGTTTTTTTCCATTTGTCCGTGCCACTGAGCAATGAATTCCTTTTGCATCTGGGTGTTGGTGGGTGAGACTCTGCGACCGGACTTGCGACCGGAGACGTTTTCATCGTGGAATACTGAGGAATGCTACCATCCATGAACCCCCAAAAAATGGTGACAAAATAGTTTCAAAAAAACACCACAAAATAAAAAACAATGACAAAATAGTTTCAAAAAGAATCATCAAAGAATCAAGATTCCTTTTTTTGGGACTTGAACTCACCATTTCTTTTTCCCTGGACACACACTGACATGTGTGTTGCTGTCATTCAATGGTGCCCCCTCTGCGATGCCCGGGCATCAGCAAAGGCCGGTCTGGAGGCTCAGTCGATTGTAATTCACCAGGAGTGCCTCGGAAATCGGGCCATAAGATTTCTTGCTGCTTCAGTCATGGAGGATCTCAAAATGATCCAAGGCTTGTCAATTGTCAGCTGGTAAATGTCCTAATCAAAACATCACCTAACTTTTGGGGGGATATATATATATACTGGTTGGTGGTTGACCTACCCCTCTGAAAAATGATGGACTTCGTCAGCTGGGATGATGACATTCCCAACTGAATGGAAATTCATAAAATTCATGTTCCAAACCACCAACCAGTTATTTTAAATGGTGATTTTTCCAGTTCGCTACGTTAGATTACCAAAGGGTAAGCGGATACATGATCCATGTTTCCAACCAGTAAATAAAATTATATATATATATATATAATTATATATACCAACCAGTATAATATATATATATAATCTCAATCCCAAAAAGGATCAAAAAGGCTCATCTACCAAGCCCAAAAATTTCAGGATTTCGCGGAAAAGGGGTTACCCCAAAAAGGAACGCCGTAAACCTGGAGCCTATGACGAACAGTTTGGGACAACATCACCAGTTTTAAGCACTGGTGGAATCATCGAACTGGGCCATCTAATTATACCATAGCTTTTTGGAAAACGACTTCCCGGAGGGTTTCAATAAATCATCACCATTTTCATAGGTACAGTAATTCAGAAATTCGATGGATAATTCATCGAACTAAATGGAGGTTTCCTAAAAAGGGGAAAAAACCCAAACTAGACCATTTTAGTAGCCATAGGATCCATGGTGCTGCTATATCTGGTAACATGGATCCCATCAATATACCCCAGTCATGTTAGCATATATACCAGCACCATGGATCCGTCATGGGGTACTGAAACCCCTGGTTTAGGGGATCCCCCATGTTAGGAAATCCGCAAGAGCACCATCCATGGCCGACCAGGTCGACCCAACTCTCAAGCGCGGCCTGATCCTGGCTGTCTCTGATGCGGGAAATCTGCATCTTCTATCCATTCCAGAATGGGGATATAAAGCAGCCAAAATGAGGAGTTAATGAGTTAACCAACCAAAATGTGGATAGAACCAACTAAAATGCCGTTCGATCAGGTTCGAACCATCAAAATTTGGGGTATGATGTGGGCAAATAACGAATCAGAATGGGGGTTCATTTCATGGAGCATACTGGGATAAGTTTAACCAACAACATGATGCTTGGGTGTCCTAAAAAATATCTAAAAATAATGGGATACACCAAAACCTGTGATATTGGAGAGGAAAACCATGACGATATGCCTATTTTGGGAGTCCCCAGCAGGTGGCCTAATAAGTCCGTAGTATGGTGGTTACCCTCTGGTTATGTCAAAATAGCTATTGAACATGACCATTAATAGTGAGTTTTCCCATTAAAAATGGTGATTTTCCATAGTTACGTTAGTTTACCAGAGGGTACTAAGCCCGTCAACCTCCGTAAAGTTGCGGGAACTTTGGAGGGCTCGGCTTTCTTGCGCCATTTTCAGCTGGTGAAACCCATAGCTTGTCCCGATAAAAACCATGGGTTCAATCCAGTGGTTTTCCCATGTCTTCTATGGGAATTTCCCTGGGGGATCCCCAAAAAATGGTCGCTTTAGAATGGAACATCATGGAAAATCCTATTCAAATGGACACCTCCACGTAAAGAAATGTTCCCATATATAATTTGCCGACAAAATTAATAGCTGCCAACTAACTGCCGTTTCTTTCATGGCCACCCCGCCATCCCGCGACTGCCCCCGAGTGATCCGCTGGATCCTGCGACTGCGCATAGCCAAAGTTTCCAGGCCAAAAGCCTGGAAAACCTGGGCGGCCAAAAATATACCCTCTGGTTCTGTCAAAATAGCGAAAATGGCCATTGAAATAGTGGATTTATATGGATTTATCAATTAACAATGGTGATTTTCCATAGTATCTTGTATGTTTACCAGAGGGTAAATGGAGGTTTCTCTTGGGAAAATCATCGAACTAAATGGAAGATCGTTCCTTTGCCGTGATGACCGAGGACCTGAGGAGTATAGTCGTTCCGTTCCCAAGGAAGTACTGAAACTATCTGTATAATGGGAGGTATTGGGAGGTCATGGGATGTGGTTTATGTAGGGAAACATCGTCAAACATCATGGAGAGCCGCAACAACTTCAGGCCATCAGGGGTCAAATGTCACAACCATCCCAGATATGGAGGAGGAACATCGATGAATCATGATGAATCCCCACAGTTGCAATGTTCATGTGGGAAACTTGATGACCAACCATCATTTTTTTCACAAGGTGGTAACCCCCCCAGTTATAAGTTGTTTTATAATCCCCATTAACTATAGATATACCCCCATAAACCCTAGATATTGGACTTATAAACCAATTTAGCTAACGAACTGGGGCACCACCTTGTAAAGCCATGTTGGAAACGATCCAAAATCGCCAAGTCCAACTCCAACTGTACTTAGAATCCCACGGAAATCTGGGCTACGGTAGTCCTTCACATACATAGGCTCCTACGGGCACAGCACAGTCCGAAGAATGTCGCAGCTGTGTTCAGGGAAATATGAGGGGTTCTCTTGGGAGCGAAAAACGATGGAAGTCTACTCTTTGATTCATCTTCATTAGGAAATGGCATATGTCCAACAGGTCTGTGACAAAAACGCATAATGTCATCAACATGTCATGCAGTAGTTGCTACCAATGCAATACCATACAATCAACAAAATAAACAAACACCTGAATCCACCACTGCACAAAATACTTTTAGTGAGAAATATGATTCAAACCAACAACACCAACATCATTTTTCTTTGCAAGATGCGAAGCCAGCATACGATCGCGAGTGCTAGCCACACCACTGCGCAGGATTCATGTGTCCCATGTGTCCAAGGAGCCGCGCGAGTCAATCCGCAGGTTCCAAGTTCAAAATCATCTCTGGTTGGTGGTTGCAACCCCTCTGAAAAATATGAAAGTCAATGGGAAGGATTATCCCATATATTATGGAAAATAAAAATTGTTCGAAACCACCAGCCAGTGTATATATATATATATATGTGACCCATCTGCACCACAGTTCCACTAGGTCCACCAGGTCCACCCGTTTGTCGCCTGGTACTTGCCCCGACTGTAGTGTTCCCTTCGGTGCTTGTAGAGAAATCGATAGTGGTCTAGGTAAAACATCAAGCGCCTCATCCAGGCATCAAGGTGTGGCAAGTGGTGTGGTCACTGGGAGAGTCGCAGGTACCATGCAATTTGGTAAGTGACAAATAGTTTCAACAGGATGAACATGATCAGCATTCAACATTATGTCAAGTATCAACATGTATCAACCACTTCATAGCAAGTACCTTGTCTTCATAGCTGTTTCAACTATATAGTCCCAAAAAAACAGTGCCAATAATCATTCCATCTTTGGAACATCAATTCGCCCACCAGTTTTTTTTCTTGTGTCCACCTGATTTGGTGTTACACGTAAATCAAACCTATACTATAGTATGTATTTGTGACAAATCAAGATCATCCTCAAATCAGGAATAAATTGAATCAACTGGGTAAATTATAATATTTCACTACCCTGAATTACTTGCGGCCATGAATGGAGATGATTTCCCTGTAAAAACCCATGGATTCCAGTGGAAGTACCTCCTCTTGCTACCCAACATTTGAGATCGTGAGGGCCTCCGCCGAGCGAAGTACTGCGTGATCCTGGCGCCAGGGGGGCCCCCCAGGTCATGGGAAAGGTCACCACATGGGACCCATTGATATACCCTATCAAAGCAGTATGATATTAAAATCTGATGGTATACTATATCATACTATATCATACTACTTCTGATGGGCAAATCATAGGATGATATACCCTATCCTCAGAGAAGACATACCACATGTTTGTGGGTTCTATTGTGAAATTATGTTACATTTGGGAGTGCATGATCAGCTGATCACCGCAACAACCGCCGCCCAATCTTCATCTCCATGACTAATGTTGGAGACCAACCTCAAAACAGATCGGTACAGACAGTGGGGTGAAATACCAATCTTAGATTGCTCGAAGAGAGAGAGAGAGAGAGATATTTATATTATATATATACATACGTTTTCGAGCAAACAAATAACATAAATAAACCCATGAAGACTAGCCTTTCACCCGCCGCTTCAGTCGTCCCCACAGCCGAGGACCTCTTCTTTGGAACCACAGGCATGGCGCTGCGCGCTGCAGGTATTCAGCTATTGTCAGGCAATGTCAGGCAACCAGACGAAGCAGTGAGGAGAAGAACACAATGATCGCATGAAATTTGGTTGAGGGAACATGTACCCTCTGGTAAACTAACATAACTATGGAAAATCACAATTTTTAATGGAAAAACTCACTATAAATGGGGCATTTTCAATAGCTATTTTGACATAACCAGAGGGTAACCCCATCCTGTTTCAGCATGCTGAAGTAATTCTGCACCTGCGGTATCCTCACAGTGAGGCTAACGAAAGCTGACGACAAACACATCGAAAGAAAACTTGTATGTGCTGAAATATCTGAAATGCTGTTTGGAGATTGGTTCGCATTGTACACTTATATTCTTCGCTGACGTGACCTTTCATTGTTGGCACCATTTTTCCTTTTCAGCTGTGAAATGATAGCCTGCACGACTGCAAAAACATACGGGAGGGGACATGCCGACATAGAGAAACACTGCTCAAATTACCCTCTGGTTATTTAACATACCCATGGAAAATAGCCCATTTATAGATGGTTTACCTATTAAAAATGGTGATTGTCCATGGCTATGTTAAATAACCAGATGGTATTGTCTGTAATGAGATACAGACAAAACCCAATCCCAATGCCAGTCCCACCATCCCAAACTTTGGTGACCTTTGGTGTCTGTGAAATTGGGGTTTTCTACCCAGTCTACGGATGATGGCATTGGATTTCCCAGATGAAAGGTTTGTGAAGGGTTGACACTTGACCTTGCCCAGACAAAAACAACATCATGGTTTTTGGGTCCTGTGTGTCTCGACCATTTCATGGTATATCTTCAATATCAGGCCGTTATAAAATTGATATCATCTGGTTATTTAACATAACCATGGAAAATCCCTTATAAATGGAGGTATTAATGCAAAAATCATCTATGTATAATTGGGCCATTTTCCATGGCTATGTAACAAATAACCAGAGGGTAGGTTTTGAGGTCCACGTTGCTTGCCACATCGACCCGACTCTCCGACTCGTGTGTGACATTTTACAACAAAAATAATCATCATCCGGAGTGATATCCGACGTGCAAAACCTCCATTGCATATTGAATCATAGAAGAACATCCTGCCCCACCGTGCCCCTTCCGATTCCATCTTCGCTTCGTGCCACAACAACCAACAACCCGATCCATCCTCACCCCACAACCTTTTTCGTCCGCAAGGAATGTTTTTTTCACAAAGCAGACATTCATTGGCAACTGCCGTTGGATGACTCGATGGCCAGGAAGATCGTCAACATTGACTGACCAAGAGGGTCTCACAATCGATCTCCATGCATGGACAAACATACAAGCCAGCCCAAGGTGGCTATGGCTTAAATCAACTTTGAAAACACATCATCACCATCATCACTAAAATCCCCAGCAAGAAGTCTTCACTAATACGATCTGATACGAAATAGGCTTAAAGGAATGCTTAAAGGACACCTAAATTGGGGCCCGTGTCCTGATATTCATGTGGTCAACGGAGAAAGTTGGCCATATCCCATAGGATCCATGGTGCTGCTATATATGGTAACATTTACCATCAATATACCCCAAATGTTAGCATATATATATATATACCATACATGGATACTATGGGTATGTTGGCCATATTAAACCGCGTAGAATCATGGAAGTACTGCGATTTTTTTGGGTGTCCCCGTCAGATCCATGTCCCAGCTTTCGTGACATGATGTTCATGGATGTATCTATAGACAACATGTCAAACCAGATTTGATCATGAAAATCATGGTCTCCCAGGGACTACAGTAATCATAAATTTCTTAAGCAATATCTTGCGATGTCACTACAGGTTGTAGACCAAGAGGTTTAGAAAGTGATTTCATGAGCGAATGTGGATGCTTCCTAAGTCTCACGAAAACCAATTCTGTTGATTTGTTCGCTACTCTGCTCATGAACTGATCACCACATCTTCGACCATCCAACAGCTGAAAGGGCGACCGGGTCCAATTCTGGATGTCGCTCCCTTCAATTTCCTGTGATGGCATCCTCAGATTGATGTTGACCCCTCGGTTGTTTCATTGGGAAAGCTCTATTTCAATAGCATGTTTACTGAATTGTTTATTGATCTGTGATTGACATTATATATATTAATATATATATATCATAATATGTTCTTCGGAGCATGATGCCCCAAGAAATGCGAGCACTGAGTGGGAGAGAAATGAATGAAATCATGAGGAAACCATGATACCTCACATCCTATCCAGTCAATCAGATCTACCCTGCATTTTGTTGACATCTATGTAATTAATATTGATTCATATACCTGTTTCATGTATTTCTATTCATAACAAACAAACCTACTAAATTATAGAACCCCACAAAAAAAAGAAAAGTGGGGATCCTGGAAAATATGTGGACCATATCATCTATACCATTCTGGAAACACGTTTCGCTCTTTTTAGGGGAGACAACCATCAAAACTCAGCCATGAACATTAGTAGCATTAGTAGTAGTTAAATGTATAGTACGTTCCAATGGTATATGAATGGTATATAATGTCAAGTAGTCAATGGTATAACAGTTAAATGGTGTATATGTTCATGTATTATACCATGGTACAGTATATTAATTCCCATCCATAGTATATACATTTACCTGGAAATTCATATCCAAACTACATCCGAATTCTTTAGTACTATACCCATTCCCATCCATGTAAATTTAGATTAATATGAATATGACAAAAACATATTACTATACCATATTAATATGAACATATTCCCATCCATTACTATACAATTCCCTATTCATATTCATATTAATTACCCTCTGGTTATGTCAACATAGCTATTGAAAATGGTGATTTATAGTGGATTTACCCATTAAAAATGGTGATTTTCCATAGTTATGTTAGTTTACAAGAGGGTACATTCCCATTATCCACCCATCCAGCTTTCCGGTTTCCCAGCACCCTCAGGTCATTCCAGCAGTTCTCTGAAGGCCACGTGCCATTGACCTCGGCCCAGTTCCTTCGATGATTGACCTAGTAAATGACCAATTTGCCATAGCGAATCATTAAATTATCAGAGAGTAAATGGTGAACAATGGTGATAGAATTGTGATATAATGAGAATTTTCATGGGATTTGAATGAAATAGAATGGGATACTCTACTATTAAACCAACAATATATGATACCCTCTGGTAATTTAACATAGCTATTGAACATGGCCATAGAAATAGTTGATTTACCCACTAAAAATGGTGGATCTTTTAACAGCAAACTGTTAGTTTTCCAGAGGGTATTTTCAATGTGGCAAAGTCATCCCAAATTGGGTGGTAAATAAGCTAAGAACATCGTAACCAAACATAACAATTGACACTATCCAACAGCATGTGAGCATTCTTCCATCAGTAGTACCTTCAAAAAAAAATGAGAGTTATCTGAATCTATCATAATCTATCACTACTTTACTCGGATTTCAGAGATGATTTCAGACTCTTCGCCCAGCGACGCCAGCTTCAGATTCAGCTCCGCCAGCGACATGTCCTCGCTGTGCCGCGCAGCCCGAACGGGCTCTGGTGGCGCGGTCGGCGACGGCATAAGCTCCTGGGCGGTGCAAATCACCATTTCAGGGACTGATTTATTGATATTTATTGGAGGTACCTAGCGAAAAATAAGCTTTTATAACGGCTACGATATGTAAGGGAATATGGTTCAAAATATGGCCTTATATTATAGTAATATATAATACAGTACCTCCATTTTAGGGTCCTGGGATTCCCACGAAGGCACTTGGAAGTGATGTTTTCCCAAGGAAAAGGTGGAGGAAAAAAACAGAGATCAGGATTTGGGATATGAAACGACTGAGGCTTGAGATTTTGAGATCATTCAATGGGAATTTCAGGATCCTAAATTGGAGGTACCCACCATATATAAGGCCTATGTGTCAGGCCTATGTAAGGGAATATCCTAAAAAACATAGCTATTGAAAATTGCCATTTATAGTTGAGCTATCCATAAAAAATATGATTTTCCATAGTTTTTTGTATGTTTACCAGAGGGTATCTGTGAGGCGACTGGCTTGAACAGCAATAAGAGAGGTGGTTATTGTGAACCGAACGACCTCGCTGAAACATGGAATCGCCGTGAAGGAAATGTGCATCCCAGTCAGTGGTTAATTCGTGAGTATTGTTCTTAGACTAAGGTGATATATATATATAATATATAAATATATATATATATATACGTATAATTATATTATATTATATCATATTATATTATATTATATTATATATAATTATCTTTTATGATATATATATATATATATATAATACATGTTGATTATATATATATTATATATAATTATATTGTATTGTATCACATATTAAATTATATATAGTTATATTTTATATTATATATAGTACATTGAAATTATATATATATACATCAATATATATATAAGCATATATAACATTGTACAACATAATTGTATATATATATATTATTATATATAACTATAGATACGTTACGATCGTTCCCTTTCGCTGTTGCGCGCTCCTGCTGTGAGCCATCTGGCTCGGAGCCATCGCTCTGAACATCGCCTCGTGCGCCATCGCGCCACCACACAACGAGGGGGACCGGGTGTGGCCAACAAACATGGGGAGAAATGAGGCTGGTCTAAGGGATAATATGGGATTAATGTGGTTAAATCCATGTCATTTTTACCACCCATTTGGGAACGGTTTATACCAATTTATGGTAATTTGGGGGATGGTTTATTATTGTTTTAACCACATTATAAGGTATATAGATTCTATATAGATGTATACAGCCAACATTAAGAAACAACCAGAAACGTTTTTTGTTGTGTCTGAAGATGGGGCAAGATGGAGACCCCAACATGTCCGGTTTAATAGGAACACGGGTGATTGACTCATGGCTTTAGAGGTATCAAGCAACCCCAACTGGTTGGTGGTTTTAACAATCTTGAAAAATATTAATCAATGGGAAGGATTATCCCATATATTATGGAAAATAAATTCATGTTTGAAACCACCGAGCAGCCAAACATGACATATAAGTAACTAAAACGGGGATAGTCCATCAAGAACCAACTTGGGAATATACTTCTGGGGGCTATTTGGTGAGATAAAACCAGCAACGAATGGGGATATGATGAAGGGGATATTGTATGGGACATATCAGCAATTCTATCATAGTCTAGTGTGGCTTCGAATGGGGCTATAGACCCATTTGATGGCAGTTTAATTGGGGAACATGTTGATGAACAACTGGCTGGAATAAGGTTCTTTATTTTTAGACTTCAGAGAAAGCAGTCCCCGCAGTCCGCAGGTAACATGATTCCCATTTGGAGGGACATGACCAGAAGTGACATTCATACCCGTAGGATCCATGTATGCTATATATGGTAACATGGATCCCATCAATATACCCCCAATGTTAGCATATATACCAGCACCAAGGATCCTATGGGATATCATGTCACACATGATTAGCCTCTTATATAATCATTGTGTCATCAGTGTCATCCTGTCGCTTCTTCTTTTGTGGAACCTCGGCCGCTATCCAGGATTCATCAAGACGAGCCCCATCATCGATGTCGGTTAGATGCATGTCCAATTAATCATAGCCCCATATCCCATATTGTTGGTGATATCCGAAACATCCATTAAATCCCTAGAAAACATCCCCTCAGTCATTCGTGGTCCCTGAACCCTGCCTTCAGATGAACTGGAAGAAGTGGCACTGGCAGCCCTGGTCAAGACGCTGGGGGGTCCATTCACACCTTTTCAGAAGCTGGAGCAGTAGGGTGCAGCAACAGGGTGATATTTTGCCCAATTTCACGGCTTCTTTGAGATTCGAAGTGTTGCAAACAACAGACGGGGGAGGAAACACGCAGGGGTTCAGTCCAACTCGTTGGCGACACCGCGAGGCAATCCAGCGAAACATCATCATAAATTATAACATATTATAACCACGGGTGCGGTCTCCCCTTCCGGAAAAGAAATGTCCGAAGAAAGGTATGCTGCAGTAATCTAGCATGAGAATGCAAAACACTGTAACTTCCGTTTGTGGCAGGAAAGTCATACACAATGGCAATGATAAATGTTCTGTAATTGCTCATTGCCATAGTTGATCATGGGAGGGTAACTAGACATTCAAGACCTTTTTCAGGCTGGAGAATGACAAGACATGCGAAAGAACAGAAGTCGACCCCTACATTTCATTCCATAAATAGCAATTAAGGCATAATGCCTTGTGTTCTGGGCTTATTTCATGGCTTTTACCTGCCCCAGTTACAAGGCACCTTGCGGAATGCTGAGGAACTGCTGGCCTTGCGGAATTTTGTTCGACCGTGGGGATCGCCAAAAATTGCTGACCAATCTTCTGCGGTGCCAATCATCAGCGGCCGTGTCAAACCGGAAAAACATATGGGAACATGGAGGATTTCTGGTTGGTGGTTGACCTACCCCTCTGAAAAATATGAGTTCGTCAGTGGGATGATGATTATTCCCAACTGAGTGGAAAAATAAAACATGTTCCAAACCACCAACCAGATTTATATAATGGGATCTATAACTTATATAAGCAGGTTAAATAGGATACGATATGGCTTTGTCTGCAAATGCAGTACCACGCCATTTTTCCGATTGATAACCCTTTTTGGGGGTATACCCAAAGTTGAAACACACCCAAAAGGATGTTTGTCCAAACATGGGGCCCAAGGTTGCAGTTTAGATTTGGGAACATGATAAAATTATGATAAACCATGGTGAAATATATAGATACCTGGGTAGATAAACTATAATCATGTCTAGGATCCTTTGTTTTCACAAGAAACGATTGATACTCACCCGGCTCCACCTTGGAAAATTGGGCGGAAATACCCCACAAAACACCCCTCGACACCCCTCGGATTACATGCATTTGCCTACAAGGTGGTACCCCCCCCGCTTGTGTTTGTTAATGATGTTCACATAGAACTATTGAAAAAAAGTGATTTCATCCCCATACACCCAACAGTTGACCTAGGCAAATCAACTAGCAAAGCTCACATTCAATCTCACTTTACATCCAAAAAATTAGAATCACCACAGTTATGGCCATTTATCAGTTATAAGTACTTATAACCACATTTATAGAATGTATAATCCCATTTATAACCAGTTATACTTGGTAAATGGCCGTAACTGCATCAAATGAAATCACCCGAAAAGTCCCAAATTCCCATAAATTCGCCATTTTTGCCGGCGAACATCACCGTTTTTCGCTCCAAGCTGCGGTCCAAAGTCCACCTGCCATTCGCTCCACTTGGCCCGGTCCAGGTAGTCCTGCCACCGCATCACGATGTAAAGTGCACTTTGGGGTCAGAACTGATGTTCTTTTCCAAGATGTTCCAAGTCTAATTCTATTGTTTTTTGGTGATTCATGGTGATTATTCTCATAGTTCCATGCTTTAAGTTGTTTGTTTATTTTGATTATTATCAAAGTTCCTGTACTTTTTCAGTTGGGTTTCTTGGGGTGCAGTAGAATATCGTGGCAAACTTGCTAATCACATCCTTTTATTTTCCATATCGGGCCCTTCAACTATGGCTATTTTATGCTTAATTCTCTATTGGATTATATATTCAATTACTCATTGGAACTGCAGCTCCAAGTAGTCGTTTAAAGGAAACACATACAACTCAATGCAATATAATATAATACAATATAATATAATATAATATAATATAATAAAATAAAATATCATATAATATAATATAATAAAATATATAATATAATATAATATATATAATATAAAATATATATATAATATATAATATATATACATATTATATATATGTATATATATATATAATAATATTATATATATAATAATATTATATATATAATAAATAATA
>Ga0126342_10001965_pt1 | contig 30833 bp, 28 predicted proteins | sample Cyp1metagenome_FD_92528 | JGI IMG/M metagenome (GOLD analysis project Ga0126342, IMG submission 92528) | Coral microbial communities from Lord Howe Island, Old Settlement Bay, Australia - Cyphastrea 1 metagenome | ecosystem: Host-associated > Invertebrates > Cnidaria > Coral ...
TCTAATCTATCTAATCTATCTAATCTATCTAATCTATCTAATCTATCTAATCTATCTAATCTATCTAATCTATCTAATCTATCTACTCTATCTAATCTATCTAATCTATCTAATCTATCTATCCGTTTTATCTATCCAATTTTTCTATCTAACCTATCTGTCTGATGCATCTATCTAATCCATCTATCCATCGGTCCATCCATCTATCGATCCATCTATCGATCCATGTAAGCGATCGATGTATCGATCTATCTGTCGATCCATCTATCGATGCATCTATCTATCCATCCATCTTTCTTTCTATAGATCTAGCCATCTAGCGATCGATCTATCGATCCATTGATCCATCGATCCATCGATCCATCGATCTGTCGATCTGTCGATCTGTGGATCTATGGATCTATCTGTCTCTGTTTGTCTGTCTGTCTATCTGTTTGTCCATCTATCCATCTATCTGCCTCTTTAAGCAAAGACACGCAGGACATGCACACGAACATGTGCAACAGATGTATGCTGCGTAGCCCCATGTGTAGAAGTGCTTTGTTTCCGCTGGTCGTGTTCTTTTTTGAGGGTTGTTTAGGATATATAGGATAGAAAAAGGCGTGGTTGGACCCTCATCCCTCGTTTCTCTTACGTTTGTGTGCATTGGACCGATGTACAGAATCTATTTTCTATTCATCAAATTATCATAGCCTCAATTTGAGGAAATCATGGCACTCGAGCACTAGAATCACTGAGCAAGAGGCTCACATGTCACGAAAACTAGCTTGTGTTAAGCAGCTAAGCTGAGGTAACTCTTGCCTTAGCAAGGAGTAGGGGGCTAGGACGTTGGATCTATAGACAGTTTCTGGTTTATACCCCCCCTGCCCTCCTTGCCCCTCCTCCCCTGGGCTGAGTGAGGAATCATGATCAGCATCATCACATCACATCCCTTTGCATAGATTATTGAATGTTGCCTCTTTTTTTGCTTGTCCTTTTCTTTTCTCTTCTCTCCCTCTCTCCGTCTCTCACACACACACACTCTCCCTCTCTCTCTCTTTTTCTCCGTTTCTTCCATCCCTTTCCTCCTGCATTCATTTGTGCGATTCTTTGTCTTTGCATGGAACCCAAAAAGCATTGATCCTAGCCCTCCTTTTTCGGGGCGTTTTTCTTCCCTTGTCTATCTTCAACTATTTTCCTTCCGGAGATCTGCTGCACCGATCTGCTGCACCTTCTCCCACAGAACCCTCCACCCTGGCAGCAGATGAATAAACCCATTGTAAATCCATGTCCCAGCCAGCTAGCTGCAGCTAGCTTTTTCGTACCTCCCCGCTGACTCAAGTTCATGTTACGTCAGAATCTTTGTGGCGAGGTTGATGCCAAGCCGTGCGATTTAGTCATGGACTTCTGCGCAGGAAGTGGTGGCAAGGTTCCTCTTGCAAGGCAGACATCCAGATATCATGCCCCTGCCACGATTGGTCGCCCAGGCGCTGTGTATTGGCCCCAAGATGCTCAACCGCGGCCAGGCCTTTTAGAGTGGATTGACAATCCTAGATTATTCTCTAACTCTAGATTATTCTAGATTCAGATGATTCAGGATTCAGCATAGTTTTGTGGATGATGAATGACCACTTGTGGATGCTTGTTTGATGATGGCGTGGTTTTGAAGTGGGTTCCCATCTGGCAAGTGCTTCCGCAGTTACTGTACCTTCCTGTCCGGCGCTGGCTTGATAGCGTGCACGGGGCGAAATCAAGTGGAACCAATCAAAACAGATGTCAAAGGATCTATTAGAAACCACTTACACAATGATGTTCACCTCTTCCACCGTAGAAGGCCACTGCTTCACCTAGCAATGAAGAAACCATCACATGTCAGTTCCAGGCCATCATGCATAAATACTGTTACTGTCAGGGTGAACGCCCATGTCGCCAATTCGCTGGTGTTACTACGTTCTGTAACACCTGAGTGGCCATTCCCTTGGTGCTGAAGGCTAAAGGATCCAAAGGCCATGGGGATTGCTTGCTGCCGGCAGGATATCCCGCAAGCCTTACTTCAAGGAGTTCCTGGCGATGACGACTGCCCAAGATTCTCAGATGGACCGTCTCTGGCAAGCCCAACAGACATGTCACCTGAAGAGGAGAAAAGTTTTCCTGAAGAAGAGGAAGATGAGTTAGCCCTGCCACCAGGAGGGATGTTTACAGTCCTGATGTTTGGGATGACTGGAGCAGGCAAGAGTGCTCTCGGAAATCTGATGGCAGGCTGTGAGGCTTTTGCCTCGGGAGATGATACAGCTAGTGTCACAAACCTCGACTCTGTGATGAGATATGAAGCTATGGATGACTCACTCGTTGTTCTCGATACGATTGGTCTTGGGGACACTGAGATTGATCAAGACAAGGTCGTAGCCAGTATTCGGGATGTGGCCCTGTCAGCCGTGAATGGCGTGGATGCAATGTGTTTCGTGATGCGTAATGCACGAATAACAGATGATGCCATAGCAAGATTGATCTATGTGACGGAGTACTTGTGGGGCTCAAACTGTCTGCTGAACCTCTATGTCATTGTGACATTTGCTAGCAAGTACTTGGCTAGTCGGAAAGAGGCAAATGAGTGGATTGAAAGACAGGTTGAACTGAATTGGCGTTTCAAGCACATTTATGAGCTTGTTGGCAGAAATCCCTACCGCTTTCTTTTCGTGGACAATCCTAGTACAGACTCAGGGGAGCCCAATATCGAGGAGCGGCAGGCTGCAAGTCGAAAGGCTCTCATGACGGCTTTCATTCAGCATCCTAGAGATGTGATACCTCCATTCACCCACTCGGTCATGGAAAAGGCGAGGCGCCTGGTTGAGGAGCAGAAGAAAGAGGTGGAACGGGCCACCGAAAAATTCGCGCAGCTCCATGCTGCGAAGCTCGAGAGAGAAAAGAAGAGAAAGAGCAAGCGCAACAGCCGCCGGCAGAACACAGCTGGCACAGAGCAAGCGCAACAGGCAGTTCAAGTGGCATTGGAAGAAAAGAAAAAGGCACAAATGTCATTGACAGAGGCCTTGCTGAAGGTCAGATCTGATGCAGACTTCCAGAGAGAAGTCGCAATGGAGGCAGAATTAGCAACCTTGCGCTTTGGTCAAGATTTTGATCTGCCAGATTCCGAATCTACAAAGGGCACAGGAACGACAGCACCCGGAACACCTACATCCAACCCATCACAGAATCCCGTGCAAGCTTGCAAACGCATGTTCTTTTCCTTAGTGAGCTCGGTCAACAAGATGGGCATCAGGAAGGGTTCATCGAAGAACATCAAAGATGTCAAAGAGCCCAGGAAAGGTTCGAAAGGCATAAAGAAGGATGAGCCAAAAAAAACCCAGCCGCCCCAGAGGAAGACCAGTGCTGAGGATATCCAGAAAACTCTTGATGCTGCTATCTTCCAGCTAAAGACCAATATGAAGGGTCCGCCGCAAGCGGTATTTAAGCAGCTGGACAAAAGGAAGACTGGAATGGTGACACCAATGGAGTTTTCAGAATTTGTACAGAAGAATGTGTCGCAAATCAGTGCCTTGGCAAAAGTTGATCAACAGCTGACTCTCACTCAGCCTTTCAAAGGGCAGAGTTCCCAGGGTTCCCCCTAAAGATGAAGAGTGAGAGTATGGCATGACTGAAGGCAGTTCCAAGACATCCAAAAGTGCAATGATGCAGCTCTACTAATTTTGCATGAGACAGGCTATCAACAACTATGAGGTAGTCAGACTAGGGAGTATTGTATTGAATTGATGCTTGGTTAGTGACTGATTTTCAAGTTTGCATACTGGCGTTGCTTAGTGACACTTCTCACCCTGACCAATCTTCCAAACAGCAGCACTAGCACTCTGCTGAAAGCTGAGGCAGAGCACAGATTGGTGGCCTCTGGCGCATGGCGGATCGAAACTGTGATGGAAAGCTCGACTTGCAGGAGTTCACTGATCTTCTGAGTTTCAAGTCAATATACCACTGAACATGTTTAAAGTCTAAACAAACGTTTTGAAAAACGTTTGAAACCAAAGCCAAAATACCTCATCAGGCCGATGTGACACATGGCCGATGGCTGTGCTGATCAGTTTTGATGCAAGCAGATGCTACGAGAATGGTGGGACCACATTCACTCATGTCCTTTGAAACTCCCTTGGTTGTTGTTGTGGTGGGGGGCAGCTGTTGCTTCATGTTTCAAGTTGCCAAACAAGCATTTGCTAGCTAAACTGCTATGTCCTTCAGAATTCAGCCATAGTCAAAACCGTCAAGCGGTGCATTCTTTGCCAAGAGGCAGACAAGGCAGACCTTGGTGCTGCCCCACGCCTGCAGCAGCTCATTGGTACTGCCATGATTTTTTGATCCCGGGTTCCGCAGCCATGAACAGTGCAGCAGCTCAGACTCCCACATGATTTGGTTCAGAACTTCTCCTTGATCTATCAAACCAAGCTAAGATAAAGGGGTTTCTTAAAACGGGGTATCCCCAAAACCAGGGTTGCAAATGTTTCAAGACGAAAACGGTCTAACTTTGGATGATTTGGGGGTACCCCCTTTTCAGGAACCCTTCATGTGTAAAGATAGTGAAGGCGCCTAGGGCCTGGGGCTGCTTTGATGTGTTACAATACTTGCAACGATAAGAGCATGATGTCGAAGACATCAGCCAACAGTGTGACAAAATGCAGGTGCAAAAAGATGAAAAAAGGAAGACCGTGGGTTACCATTCAGCAGCAATTTTGGCAAAGAGGAGTCTGAATATATTTGGTTTCAGCTTTCGCCACTTTAGCCCTGGAGGGAGGAAAGGCAGCCCATAGTCTCGAAATGCTGGTGCCTTGAGCAAGCGGAAGCAACACTGAACAGCTATTACTTGCATCTTCCTGCAGATCTTCCTGCACGACGTCCGTGATACAAAGCTGTTCGAATCGAAGCGCCGCTTTCGCAAGGCTCAAGACTTGGGAACCACTTCTATGTTGTTCATAGGAGCAGTCTTTTTGTAGCGTTGCCTGTCACTAAATAGACGCGACATTAAAGTCCTTCTTCGATGAGGCTCAGGTGTTAAGGCTTGTTCAGGTTCACTGCTGTTTCAAAGCGTGTATAAGCTTATTTTCGCTAAGTATTCTAAATACTCAGCTATCCCATTGATCTGCCTATAGATTCATGTTGTGGGCCATTCAGTTGGCTCTTGTTGAAGCTTCTTCCCGTATTACACTCGAAGCGTATTTGCTCAAACCAGTGTCGATCCTACGTTCGTTGGGAGATTGGCCGCCCTGCTGACATTATATAGAGTGGTACTTGACCAGACCTGCCTTTCTCAAAAAGTTTGGGCTCTGTGCAACCCCTGAGGCCATGCCAAGCCGTGGGCGGCACCCAGGCCTGATAAAGATACAGCAGTTTTTTTCGGCCCTTAGGCAGTGCAAAGTCGTCTTCCTCCAAGTCATTCGCTTCTTGGCGAAAGCCCCCAAGTTGAAAACGCTTCCCAAGTGGCGTTGGAGCATATCACCGGAGGCAACGCTCTCTTGGCGTTGTTTGTTGCCAGTGCGCTTTTTGCAGCAGCTGGCTTTGTGTCATGTCCTGAGGGAATCAACCGCACCATCGACACAAATTTCTGCGTCGATCAGTCAACAATGCTCGGTCCCTGTGATGTCAAGGCAGAGTAATGCCTTCGTAGCCACTGGAAATCGTCAAACCCGCGTCAGTGAAGGCCTCAGTGCTATTGAAACTTTGCCAGGACAGGGGATGGCCACTGCAGGCTTGTTGTGTGAGGTAGTCCAGATATCACTACTGGGTGTAGATGCAATGGTTGAGTCTGGAGGTTTGGCAGCGCCGGGCGCTTTGGCCGCACCTTTGCAGGTGCCACTGATTCAGCCTACACCCAACCGGCCACCACTTGGCACGGTTCCAGATGTCAGGCAGCGACAAATCCGCTGGAACACCCCGTGACAGCTTCACGTCTTCGCAGCTTGGGATGCCTGCTGCTGGCCATGGGAGCGTAGCTGGTCAGCACAGGTCATAGAGCTTTTCCTGTGTGGCCCGCTGACTCATTGGAAATTAATGTCATGGCATGTCATGGCCAATCATTTCACATCTGCGGATGCAGTCCTGGCCCGAGGTTCGCGGCAAGGAGTGGTGCCCGACCAACGAACGGCTCCTTGGCTGTCACAGGTTTAGACGAAATCGCAGCGACTGTATGATCAGTATAGCTATGCTTAGCTTTTGGCAGATCTAAGGCTTCCGGTTGGCTGGTCCAAAGCTGCTGGTGCAGTTTCATCCCAGGGCTTCGGAGTCCAAGCTGGCAACCGCAGCACTGGGCACGGCATATTCTATGGAGCTTGGGAATGAGTGGAATGTGGACTCTGCTGGGGCAGACCTGAATCTGGCTTCGGAACTCATCGACATTGCACCAACCGCATCTCCAAAGCCCATGGTTGCTGCCTTCGGTCAAACCGCTCAAAGATTGCCAGGGCTTGGAGCTCCGAAATCTTCCAAGGGCAGGCGTGCTCATCAGCGACGACAGCATCGCAACATTGGGTCGAAGCTTTGTGCTTCCTTGCGGTATGAAATGCCATCTCTCAGCTTTGATTCCAGCAGAGTGCGTTCGAAGATCCAGACACTTGGCGGATTGATGATTGATGGACCGAAACAGAAAATAACAATGGCTGGAACCCATCCATTGAAAACGCAAAGCATTCAAAGGACCGCTTTCATGATTCGAGCATTTTGGAACGATACTCCGATAGAATATATAGATAGACTCCGCACACTGCTCTCCAGGATGGGTGACGGGTGCCCCTCTAAGATCAGGAAGACCAATCGCCTGTGTACATCACGAATCATTCGATGAACTTTTCATAGAATCATGCACTTCAATTCACCGGTAGTGGCATGTCTTAAGATAGTGCAGTAGTATATGGATACGGTAGTTATATAGGCCCTAGTGTGGATGATCCCACGCGTTTTAGGCCCTAGTGTGGATGATCCCACGCGTTTTGAACATCAGGATGGGTCTCTCGATTGGCGCGAGCCCCAAGATCCCAAAAAGCCGCAACGCAGCTCGAAGCAACGAGTCCATCGAATCTGACCAAGTCATGGCGGAGTCTTGGCTGTTTTCGGACCAACGTGTTGTGCTGATAGATGCTGCACAGATGGATCTGCAACGCAGTGCAGGGCACATGTCCCCACGGCACATTTGCCGTGTTCTGCTGAATTCACGTGGGCGATCATGGATGACCAAGGAACTATTGTTCAGAAGCTACAGCGGTGAAGTGACTTGGCTAGACTTTTCTTGTGAGTCTGACTGCAAATTGGGCACAGCATGGCACAGCATGGCTTCTTGTTCCGGGTGCCGCTGCCAGGATCATGAAAAAAAGACAGCGACCTGGCAGAAGAAGCGCGTTGAACCATCACCTGAATGGCTTGGTTTCGCTGAGGCTATTCCCTTTGAAGATCAGCTCCTTGATTGAAATAGAGAGTCGCTCATGGCACGTTTTTGTCATCGATCTCGAGAATGGGGGAGGCGTGTGGAAGAAATACTGAGACTTGTCGTGGGTCAGGTGGAGCCTGACTTCATTGGTACGGGATACGAGGCCAGGCATTCTATACCACTTGCCTTTCTCTTGAAGGCAATCTCGGGTCGTAATTGAAGGGAATTCCCATAGCTGCCATAGCAAGTTTCTGGAGATTCGATGTGTAGGATGCTGAAGGAAGCCCTATGATGAACCGGGTGGCTCAGATGCCGAATGCAGCACCACATCACCACATCACCACATTGTGCCCTGTCGTGTCAGTGCTGACCCGCTGTGGGACCCGCTGTGGCCAAGGAGCTCGGAACATCTGTGGCTGAGGTCGCAGCGGTTCATAGAGCCTAGCCTGCCATGTGGGCCGATGTGTAACATCCCTCGGCATTTTAACACATTTTAACACTACATGTTCGGTCTTTGTTCAGAATGTTCAGATTTGTTCAATGCAGTTGAATCATGTTGAATCCGATATTCTTTTGTCCCCTCACAATGAGCTGGCCCAGGCACTCCCCAGATGGGAATTCTTGTGCTTCCACAGCGTCCGGGCACTGGATGATGTGCTCAACTTTCACTGTGTCTTTTGACCTGGTGATTCAAAAGGCATCCCTGAGCCTGGCTTTGCGTTGAAGCTTTCCTCAGTCTGCCTTAGCTGACCTTGAAGGTAGGTCCAAGGCCATGTCAGCTCCATTTGCAACCAAAATCGCATCAGTAGAGCCTAGCATGAGAAACTATAACACACACACACGCACATATATATATATATATATATAATATACATATATATATATATATACACATATATATATAGATGTATATATATGTACATACATATACTATACATTTATAATTTATAAATGAAAACAAAGGCATGCAAATACTAATACTATCAAACATGTAGAAATACAATGTACGAGGGATTGTGTGCCTGATCATGTCAGAGAGTCCTGTTCCATCCTAAATGGTCATGTTTACAGAGACCAGAGATTGGTTTTGATGTGGCCTTGCTGTGCTTGGATTTGGACGAGCTGGATGCTGTTCTGAATTAGATGTGCACCAGTGGCTGCCGTGCCTGGTGACCTTGTGTTGATTGGACCGACTTGGAGCTGTGGTGTTTTCTGCAGGTGCCCAGCCGCTGGCGCACTACTTGCCTTGACCATATATATGGTTCAAGCACCCATGCCATGGAATCCACTCGGAGAAGTGCATGTTTTGTTGCTTGAACGTTAACTTCGGAATAGGCTATATAGCAGATTTCTCTACGAATGGGTCAAGCTTAGCCGATTATGTTTCTTTATGTTTCTTTGTGCTGTGACATGCCGTTCCGACTGGGGTAAAGGATGGTGCTGGTGAAGGAGGCCATTTAAAAGGGCCGACATTTGGTGAGCTCGTCAAAGAGCCCAGAATCGATTCATCCGCCCTGATATGATGGAGAGGCCGAGAGGCCTGGCTGGGCTCCTCGCTTGCAATCTGAGTGTTGACCGTGGGGACAATTTGACAGACGAGCGAGATCGACGAGTGACCGTACCATACAATAACATACAATACCCATAGTGAACACATGTGATCAGCCAAGGCCTGGCCATTGTGCATAAGCTGCTGGACTTCACGAGCAACGCAGTTCTCGGCGGAAAACATGAGTCCGTGCAGGATTCTGTACAGTGGGTTTCCTGTGTCATGATCCTCAGGAATTGCTACGGACGTTTTCTGGTCATACATGTGGATGTCGTATACACATCATACTGAATCATACACGTGCACACTTGTCCATGGCCATATGCATACGTAGACCGCCACTATCCCACGCACGCCCACGTAGATCCACAGACTTTCAAAACGCTACATGAGAACCAGAATATCATGCACCTGTCAACCAAAGTGTTTTCAGGCATCACTAGCACTATATGGGGTTAGACAATGTTAGACATTGCAGGAGCTCGTTGTTACATATTGTTGGTGTTTGCGCCAGGCAAATGTCAACAACTACACCTTGCTGCCACCATCTCATCCGCCAGGTCCTTGGCATGACAGGACTTTGCACCGTGTTCAGCATGGCAGAATGGCAGCTGAGAAATCTGAGGCAGCTACCAAAACTGCGTGGCAGAATGGATTGGGTTCAAGTCCCGGCTGGTAGAGATGTGTGAAAAGTTATTGCTTGGACTCATTGTTGGAAGGATCGCAGTTGCAAAGGTGCTGGTGGATGCTCCTTGCTCACAAACGGGGGCGCTGCGGAGAAATCCAGACATGAAGTGGACTGGGCCTTGGGAAGAGTGGCAGCGGCCACATATGTTGATTCTCTGTTTGCGAGAACAATTTTGCAAGCAGCCTAACAGGCCTTCTCCTTACTTGAGCATCAAGCTTAGCTATGAAGTCCTTCTTGTTGGTACCGCCCCCTGGCTCCTGTGAATGGCTCAAGCTTACAATCCTTGTAGGGCCCTTAGCCCTAGGGCGAGCCATGGGTGCAGATGCGGTCTCACAAGATCCTTGGTGCCAAGTTGCGGAAACGAGTCACCCCGAATGCTGATGTAAAGTGAGAAAGTATGTGAACACAGTGCAATCCACTGTGGATCTGAAGTTGACAAACTCATTCAAAATGTGCCTGAAGAATCCTACCGTAACTATTTGATATTATTCGTAGTTTCGCAATCCGGCGTTTGGTTGCCGTACATCCAATGACATGGGACATCACCAGGACCGGATGCTGGAGGATGCAGCCACATGGCTGGAGAAGGCCGGTGAAGTCTTAGCGATGAACCCGCGCAGTGCAGCGCAGATGGCTCTCCGGGCCCAAGCTTTGGCAGAGATGGCGCCTTGGCCACCAGAGACACCCAAACAAGCGGGGCTTCCAGATGCTGTAGACACTGTAGACACTGTAGATGTAGGAGTCTTTAAGATCCAACTTAGCCATTGTCCAAGCCTTCAAGAGCTTGGACGACAATGGATAGGCAGCGACCATCCTAGGCAGGTGCTCAAGGTGCACAAGCCAGTGCCTTGCTACTCTCTGCGCAGGTCTCCCTGCATCAAGGCAAGTTGCGGGACAGTGGAATTTTAGTTGGTCCTGCTGGTAGGTTTGGAAAAAAATGAGCATTTTTGCCTTCTTGACATATTTGACCACTTTTGACCTGAAATTGTCTGGAAAGAAACTATCAGTTTTTAGTCAGGTAAAGGGAAGGCCGCGCGCACAGCTGCACAAAGAGCGGTCCGACTTTTCAAGCAGGACAGAACCTGAGTACTGTGCACCCAGACAACTACAAGAAGGGTGAAATCGACTGAAACAGTGAATCATGCACTGACATGAGGTTCGGTAATGAACCCGGTAATGGGTGAAAGACTGGGTCTTTGTATGATGATGTTTGTATATTTTTGTCCGATGTCTACGTGGGCAAGCAGATGCTGTGTGTGCTCAGGACGGGGATCTCCAAGGTGAGGCTCGTGCGTCCTTTGAGTCGGCCAGGGCGGAGTTGATGTCCCTGGAGAATGGCACCAGGGAACCGACCCAGACTGCCTGGGAGTCCGCCCGGCAAACCGCTCAGGCTGATGGGGTTGTGGTGTGGGCGCAGCATGACCCAGCTATACAAATTATACAAGACATTTTCTTCTGAACGTCCCTCCCTCATTTGAGATATTTGAGAAGTGCCATCGCCTGGAGGAAGCCGTGCGGAAGTCCGGCGCACTGGGCCTGGATGACTTGGCTGCGGCAGCCTTGTCACAGCTCGCCAAAGCACAGACAGCATTGGGTCAGAGCGAGGACAGGATGTGATGCGAGATTCCGGGCGTGGATTGCAAGGGAAGGCCCCAGTGTACTTTTGAATCTTTTGAAGCATCTCGCATCTCCAAAAATGCCCACGAAGCGTCCAATTCTTTTCAAGGTCAGGTGCGACTTCATCCATTTTAATCACTCAATGACACCTTGCTCCTCTGCTTCGTGTGAGTACCCTTTATATAGACTAGAAGATTTGAGCGGATTGTAGTGGATGTTCCACCAAACCAAACCACAGGTCATTTCTCCCCTGAAACCAACATGCAGACGTGCAGGAAGCAGCTAAGTCTTCAGCCGATGCAGCTCAAAGACTACAGAAAGCTGGCAGCAATGCTGATTCGAAGCTTGCAAAGCTCCCTGGCAGCTCACGCCGCAAAGACTTTGATTTGTATTGTACTTAGAATCAGGCTTTCTTCTCTTGACCCATGTGGAGTGTGAGCCATAGCTGAGGTTTGCACATATGAGTACACAGCCAGCAGTAGCTGTGAAACCAGGAAGGGATGAGCTGGACAAGGAGCACACAAACCTCTTGATCCTCTTGTCAGTCACGCTGGATGCAATATTGTTTGCAGGGGGCCAATGTAATTTTGTTTGTATGACTCTTCTGTGATATGAGTCATTTGGACTGTGAGTAAGTAAGTATATTGCATGCATCAGAGCTCAGAACCCATTTGAATCTTCAAGACGTTCCAAGGCTTGCACTGAATTCAGCTGCTTTAATTCATCTCTAGCAACGGTGTAGGCAAGACCTCACAGGACACCAGCCTTGTCACTTTGCCCACGGATCCGGATGAAGTGGAAGCAGCGCGGATGTTTGCTCACCGAGAAGCTGCTGCGAGGTCACAGGCCGACGCCAGGAATTTTCTGACCTTGTGGCACAAATTGCACAGATTGCACAGATCAAGCCTTGCGCTGAAAGCTGAAATTGACATCTGTTTGTGGATTTTGTGGATAGACGAAAATGACGAATGTTTTTGGTCTGTTATTGAGTGTTATACCATGGCAATTTGAGCGTTGCTGCAACAGGACCAGCCAACGGCTTTGGTTCGCCAATCTACCGGGCTGCTGGTTGAGGCTACCACCAGCCTACCCTTCCAGGCTGGTTATGTGCCATCTGTGGATTCTCATGCCTGTGGATTGCCATGGCCCGCCAGGTGGCCATGAGAAGAGACAAAGCCGGAACTCCTTCGCAGGTGATCGCGCGCTACTACCGGAAAGTGCGGAGTATCAAAAGGATGCCCATTATTGACAGTCCTGCTGCGTAGCTGGATGTGTTTCACCGGTGGCATCTTTGACGCCGCTAGCTTCCACCAGAGAAAAATGTGTCGCTGGGCTGTTTTCATGAGCTCTCTCACTCTCCACAAGAGTCAGCGTCTTCCTGCCAAGTCCGCCGCTTCAAGGTTCGCTTTCCAAATTGCTGAGGACCTACTCTGACAGTCGCTTGCAGAAGTGGGTTGCTCTTCAGCGAGAAGTATTCGAGGTGCCCTTGGGGTGGGAGGAGTGAACGTTTTTCAGGGACAACTGCAGCTGTCTTCTTACTATTTCTTACTGCATCTTACTGCTAATTACTGCTAATGAGCCCCCTTGCTCACTCCAGGGATGCAACCGGATGCAACCGGATGCAACTGCTACCTGCTGTTGCAGATGAAATTGCTACCTTGTGGGCCCTTTTGGATGGTGTGTGGTGGTTTTCCTTTTGTCGCCTTCTGATATTGCTCCCCGTTTGTGAGTTTGGAGCATTGTCACACGGACACGCGTGATGCTAGGACCTAGGAGCAATGGTTGTTTGGTGGCGTTTAGGGAGAATGCATGAACCACCACCTGTTGCTTGGTCTTTTTCACAGGGCAGGGAACGCTAGAGTAGACTACAGTACTTATATATATATAGAGAGACTACTTAAATCAATACATCAACAAATGCATACACAAATCAACAAATAACAAACAAACACACACTGTGGGCACATAATATATATATATATATATAATCATTATATAATATATGCATACCGTACATTACATCGCTGCAAATGGATAGCGTATTTTTCCTGACTCGCACGTCAATGCTGAATTTCTGCAAGGCAGCCTTGAAATACACGAAGGACGGGCTGTGTTGCTAGATGTTGCTAGCAGATGCTAGCAGCTCTTATTTTTTGAGAGTCTCTGACAGTCTCTGACACTATATTGTGCCCGCATCAACAGGAATACATAGTGCTGATATACACTCGTCCTTCTGTTTGAAAGCAATGACAGCAGTTCGTTGTAAAGATGCTTCACACATTTGGGGAGAAAGAGATGTTTGTGCTGGGCCTTGCGAGGATGGTGGCAAAATTGTGCAGTCTCCTTATGTTTGTTTCAAAACACGGGCAGATCTGCACACCATGCCCTAAAGAAAAAACAGAGTCAAGTGGTCAAACCGCTCTGAAGCAAAGATTGACGTTTGACTGAAGGTATGCCACATGCAGTGTGCTGGATGAAGAGAATGCTTGGGACCCAATGCCACCGCTTTGAGGGGGTTTGCATTTGGGGACTCCTTGCAATAGCTTCCATACTGAGGCGCAGCAAGTGCGTTTCTTCTGCGAGAAGTTTGGTTTGTACCTAAGTCATCCTCCACTCCATGCAAGGTGCTTAGGGAGACTGGAGTGAATTCAGACTTGGCCGTCTTGAAAGTTTCAACGCTTTTTGCTGGGGAAGTTGTTCAAATCACGCGAGGAACAGGCGATGCAAGACATCCCTGGCATCGAGTTGTAATCTGATCAAAGACAGGGGAAACCCCAAGCATCCTTTGACACATGAGTGCTTCAGATTGCTTCAGCACATCTAATTTGGGCCATGGCAGGCCTCAGAGCAAAGGCATGGATGGTTTCTTCTGTGCCACCATGGAGCGGCGGTAAAAATGTTCTTCCGGTGCTGCAAACGGACCGCACACACTCTAGGCACAGGGCATGAAGCTCATCGGAGTTAGGTCAGAAGTCAGGCAAGTCACATTCTTTGTGGTGGAATTGGACTTAGAGATCGCTAGTTCTCAACTTTGCAGGAAATTCTTGCCATTAGCAAGAAACGCCATCGAAATCCAAGGATTATATTATTTCGCTTCCCACAGTCTGACTGCGTTCGTCCAAGCATGCCAAGAGAAGGTGTGTGTGTGTTTTTTCATTCATTCATTCATTCATTCATTCTTTCTTTCTTTCTTTCATTCTTTCTTTCTTTTCATTTGTTTACGTCGTTGGGTGGTATTACCGTCACGCCCAATGGCCCAAGAGCATGGTTGCAGACGAAAAGACTGGTACTTAATCTTTTTGATAGATTTTGATAGAGGAAGGAACAAGTTCTTACACCCAGAGCGGGGTGCTCAACCTGAAGGTGTATTGAACTGTCATTCTGGTGAAATGCCCGCTGTCCTTCAGTGGCTCCAGCGCTAGTAGTACGCATTCCTTTGCGTGGCGCTAGCAGTCCCTTTGTGGCCTTGTGACTGTCCTCGTGTGCCGTTCTTCCGAGCTGCCTCTCTTGGCTGCTTGGACTGAGCAGACACGTGTGACACGCTCCAAATTCTTGGGGCTCAACAGCACATACGCAACAACATGGTTGGCATGTGTGGAGTCCTGTGAGTCAATGCAAATACAATCCATGAATGAGCGTGATCTACATTGTTGCATAATCCCTTCTTCCTATTACTGAAACTCCCCCAAATTAAAAAATGGGATTGGTGTGGCACTTCCGTTTTTTTTTTGGTTGGGCACAATTGGATTCTTAATTGTGGTAATTGAGAATCAATAGGAGAACAGGATCGTGAAACAATGGGTTCAACCCCATTTGAATAAAGATAGATTGTCACCTGGAGGTTTTATATTAGGGTCCCATCTCACAAGTTTCATTTTTATTTTTATTATTAAGGTTTTCATTGAAATATTAGGGGAAAGCTTCGAAATCCAGGTTTTTGGCAATAATCTATCTAGATTTCAAAAAGAGATCTAATCAAATTTGAAATCATTTTTTGATTTTTTATTATTAGGGTTTTTCATTGGAATATTAGGGGCGCCCTAATACAAAACACCCCCTAATAGAAATAGATCAGCGTGCTTACCATTTGGGGGGAGGGGGGGTGTTTTGGTAATAGGGAGAGAGGATTATTTGATGACCCTGTGTAAATGCAAGTGTGGCTGCACGCACTCGAACTGCCTTAGGTGGGTTGTGTCAGCCAGCATGTCAGCGTCACAGAAGAGCGACTTGCCTGAACAGCCTGCACAAATAGTAGAAAGCTGAGCTGCCGTGTGACAAGTGCATATAAGTATGATGGCGTATGGTAGTATATGGTAGGTACATTTCACATTTCCATTCACAGCTAACTTCTTTGTTTCTTATGGTTTTTCTTCCGTGTTTTTGGCAACATGCAAAACATGATCACAAAGATTGCATTCATCAGGGGAGTCTGGATGTAGTTTCATGTTGGCAGGTGATTCGAGTGATTTGCGGGCAGCAACCTGGATGCAAAAGGATTGCTGATGGGCTACATGGCGCTCCGTCATACCTCTTAGAAGTGTTTGAGCGTCATTTCCGTGATTGCTGCGTGGTTCTGTGCCAGGTCCAAAATGCTTTTCAGAACATGAAAGTGGAGCCAACCAAGAGCACTGATGAGTGGCTTGATCTTGGAAACGGTTGAAAGCTGGACGATTGTGCATGGGTCAAGTTAAGCAGACTTTTACTTGGAATCATTGGATATTAGAAGATCATTTGTGCTTCAGCTCGGAAGTTGTAATCGATTTTCCAGGGCCTCGAAGAAGTCTTACACCTACAACGCTGAGCGCGTGCTTGGAAGCGGCTCCTTTGGAGTCGTGTACCAGGCATGAATGGGATGGTTGGAATGGTTAGAATATGGTTATATAGCAGACGTTAGACTTGTTTTATTATCGAGCTACCCAGGCTTGTAGCTGCCCTTTCCCCTCTTCAGTTCAGGAATTAAGGGGGCAGGCAACACTTGCAGTCCTTGCAATATTTTTGGGTCGTGAGTCTTCGCACCAGTGCAGCCAGTGCGGCCAGGCTGTGGTTGTGGAAACTGGTGAGTCTGTTTGGAGCTCAGTCCACCGCATTTTGGTGTGTGCCTTCGTGTCGCATGTTGGACCACAGCTTGATGCACTCTCTGCGTTCTCAGGTTGCCATCAAAAAGGTTTCCAACTCAGCGTCCGACATAGGATTTTTCGACGAAGCCGGTTGGAAGGTAGATTTCCCCTCGATTAGTGGTAGTTGCTGTCCAATGGCGGAGATCTTCCCATTTGTTTTGTGTTGTTTTTGCTATCTTTACGTGCTACTCGGATTTATATTTATATAGTGACTCGTCTTGGCTTCAGGTTTTTCAAGACAAGCGATACAAGAATCGCGAGTTGCAGATCATGAAGGATTTCACAGAGCCTTGCATTTTGTTGCAGTATGTGTGTAGGCACTGAGCAGATGACAGAGAGCCTGCGGGTATGTGCCTATGACCTGCCAGGAGTTGAAACATCCCAATGTAGTCGAGCTGAAGCATGCCAGCATCCCATTCAGCAGCAAGAGCTGTTGACAATCCATGGATCGTTGATGACTCCGACTCCGATCCGAAATTCACTGCTTACACACGCTACGGGCAATGAAGACGCCCGCACGACAGCAAGGCCTTCTACACCTCCGGTGACAAGCCGGGCGAGACCTACCTCAATGCACCTTTGAAAGATTACGACCACTATCTATCCATCATTTGAGCGTCCAAACATCATTTGAGTTTGTACATGGGCAGAGCGGCAACATAGCATTATATATCATTATATATATATTATATAATTGCGAAACCAGCCCTCCCATTGCCTCAGGTTGTCATGGAATACTGCTCGGACACGGTGTACCGAGCAACTTGGCAGCCGCTGCCAATGACCGCCATGACCCGTGGCATCTGGGAAAATGCATCATATGCGCAGCTGATAACTCTCCCCCTGAGGTTATGAAGCACTACACCAAAATGAAACAGCCGCCAAGCAGCACCAGTGAAAACGTGGACAATCAAAGAGAATGCATGAGAATGTGGCGAATACGTGAGAATGCATGGGAATGCACGAGAATGGCCTTTCAATTGATTGCTTGCGTTCTCGCTTGCTTAGTTTAATGGAAATGTTGTTGATATGGCTATTTACTATTATTTTCTGAATGTCTCTGTTTTCAAAATGATGTGCAACGTTTATGTTTGGTGTACATACACACACATTTACATCGTATGTATTATAAACGTATACATGTATGCATATTTATGATTTATGTATGTTTATGAAGGTGTATTTGAATTATTTGTAAGATGATTTCGGCAACATTATGAATATCAGATACAATGATATTTTTTTATTGCTTGAACTTTTGATCCCCAGCGATCTTGGGTTTCTGAACTTGTGCCTGCATTCTGGCATTCTGCTATTCTATCACCTTTGTATGCCCCTGTGCCTAGGCCGGTGCCGCACATATTTGTGCAGATTTACTCATATCAAATGGCCCGTGCTTGTGTTTCCTGGTTGCAGCAGTGAAGCGGCCTGGGCCTAGCCGGGCATGGGCACTATGAAATCTATGAAGCTCCGGCCGACACTGAGGCGTATATCCATGCGGTGGGCATTTGCCACAGAGACATCAAGCCTCAGAACCTACTTGTGGAAGGTGCCAAGCTTAGAGCCGTGGCCATATTGAGATCAAAGACATGTTTTGCTTGGAGTCCAACGAATGTTTGTGACAGTGGTGTCCCAGATCTTTTTGGAAGCCTCATCGAGGTCATACGCACGCCTTGAAAATCTGCGACTTCGGCTCTGCCAAGCCGCTGGTCAAGGGTGAGCCGAATGTGGCTTACATTTGCAGCTTGGCGCAGTTTGGCCTGTAAGACGGTATGTCGAAAGTGTGTCTCACACTCTTCTTCAGAATGCCCTCAACAAAGTACAACACGCTCCAGTGGACAAGCTTGGCGATGTGGGATCGGTTTCATGATGATAGATCATCAAGCTCCTGCAAGATCTCATGGAACTTGTCCTCGAGGTTCGCGCTACTACCGGGCACCTGAGCTGATCTTTGGTGCGACCGACTATGGCTTTGTCAGGGCCCCAAGTTGAAAAGCAGCACAGGCTGAATGTGCGCTCCCAAGTTGATGCAGTTTCATCCTGTTTCATCCAGGTGCCCTTGATCGCTAAAACACTCTTAAACTCTAAGGTCATTGACATTTGGTCTATGGCTTGTGTGTCAGTTGAGCCCTCAGAGAAATTCATGGAATATGGCGATGCCGGTGATGCCTGCTGGTCCACAAGCGCTCGGTGCACCAAGGCTGAACTCATTTTGGGACACCCGATTTTCCCAGGAGAAAGCGGGGTGGATCAGCTGGTTGAAATCATCAAGGCCCACACGGCCAGCACGGCCACGCAGCGGCACCACCCACAGTGGTGCTTCATCCACAAGAGAAGCTGGCCAGGTGTTGGGCACCCCCACACGAGAAGAGCTGATGGCCATGAATCCCAACTACACTGAGTCTCTTGGCGCGTAGTGGGTTGTGGCCCGAAAGGTTTGGTGGAGACCACTTTAGCAGGCTTTAGTACTTTAGCTCTAATGGCATATCATTATGCATATTATTAGGCATCCATTAAGTGAACTGGTATTGTACTTATATCAGATGGAGCGCACTATTCTCCTTCCACAGCAATTCTTCAACATTGCTGGAGTTCCCGATTCTTTGCCATTTTTCCAACGCTGATCATTGGCTACCTGCAAGCTAAACTACAAGCGATGTTGAGGCTAAGACGCCTTTTTTCAGACTGATTTCTACTATGTCTGGCTGTGTGCTAGGCATGATGTGTTGTGTGGCTTTAAAATCTTCATGGCTGATGCCTTTTCCTAGTGGCCAGTGTGCCATTGCTAGGCATGATACAAAGTAGGTTTGGATTTAATAACAAAAATTTATGACCCACCCACCTCGTTGTTTGATGCACTGCCCAGGAGGACAGACACCACCATTTCGCAGCATCTTAGGCTCTGTTAAAAGTAGCCCTAGGCCTAAGACCTTTGTGCATCCACAGCAGGTGATTTGAAGGGCAGTTTGTCGTGATAGCTTCTGACTGCTGGTGCGCTCTCTCAAGTCAGAACAATAGGACAATAATTACAGTGTTGCTATGTGTTGCTTGAGCCCGTGTACCGGTGCAATGAGAAGCAAAGCAGATGAAAGTACCAATGCTAGAAATGCTAGAAGAGGGAAGAGGAAGAGTAAGGGAAACGTGAGTCATCAATTGGAGTTCGCAAGAGCTGGCTGTTGTTGAGCTCACTCACTAATTGGCCATGGAGCAGCTGAAAGTTCTTCGTCAAAAGAATGACTTGCTGGTGAAGCTTCATGCGGCACACCCATCATCGGCCCCTGAAGAAAGAAAAATCTTCGTGGACGCCCTCCTGGCGATATCCAAAGTTTTAGGTCCCGACACCTTTCAGCATCTCAAAATCTGCAAAGAGCTGTTGCCTTCGTCCCTTGGCTTCGCTTGTGGGGTGGTTGTGGTGGGACCTCAACGACCGTTTTTTTTAAAGGAAATGTAAAGGCGTCATTATGTTCTTAGACCACTTTGCAATCCATTTGCCTAGTGGGAAAAGTGGAGAATAGTGAATGGTGGAGATCTAGCGATCGTGGCTGTTGCTGGGCCGGGCCTTGCTGCCCAGGTTGGATGACCAGCTGCTGCAGGCTTTGTGTGATGTGGTCCAAGGCCAGTCCCAGGCACAAGCAGAAGCAACGGCAGCAACGGCAGCAACGGATGCACGGCATGGCGTTGCGTCGTGCAGTTCTTGTTGTGTTACCATTGAAGGGGTGGATCTCGCACAGTCGGCGCTGGAGGACTTTATCAACTCCTACTACATCTTTCACAACTTGAACCCAGATAGCACTCATGATGTGTTGAAATACTCACCATTTTTGGGCTTCATGGAGAGCCACATCTATGACTTGGACCAGGCCAACGAGGATTGTTTACACCCCGAGATGGCTGAGATGGCTCATGGTGTGATGAGACATGTCGACGCTGTTGAGGATCCATTTGGGCCACTGAGGCAGGTTTTGGAGGAGAGGACCTGGATGACCCCCGAGCTAGACAGTGAGTTTCAACAAGGGGCTCGTTTCTGGGCACTTGAACGACAGATTTGCAGAGCGTTGGGGTCGAAATCCTCTGTGAAGAGCTTCACCCAAGAGGAGGCTGAAGAAGCGCTCCGCCTGAAATCCTTCGACTATCGGGCTATGAATTTGTTGCTTTACAAGATGAGAGGGGAGAAGCCTTGCAAGGAACATATGGATTTCCTGGCTACTTCGGAGATTTTGGTGGAAATTGGAGATGACCTTGTAGATTACTATGAGGACATGGAGCGAAACTCTTTCAATATTTATCGCTGTTTTGTTGCACTTCATGGTGACTCTGCACAAACTGAGCTTCGACGCTACATTTCGGCAGCCGAAGAGGCCTACGCTGCCGCCTTTTCTGCCCTGCAACGGCTGGATGAGCCACTGGCAGCCAAGTGGCTGCAACGTAATCAGGCATCCAAGAGACACAACTGTGGCAGTGAAAAGCCAGGAGGAGCCACCTGGGAGATTCCGCCAGCTGTGCAGGAGATGCGTTAGGCGAACAAGGCAACAAGGAGTTCTACCAATATGGACAACATGAAGAAGCAGATTTCGACATCTCCACCACATCTCTTGACAACCTCGAAAGCTTCCGTCCCGTTCGCATGTGCTCCAAGGATCTCAAAGGCAGTGTCCCTTTGACAGGACACCAAGGGCTCTTGAATCAGGATCTTATGCAGCCGTGCTGGTGGATCAATGAAGAAACCGCCGCCAGCTGTGGAGTTTCGGATCGGGCCAAATAGTCCGAGGCAAAATGAAGCAAACAATTTAAAAAGGCAGCGTAGGCAGCAATGTATCTAAGCCTTTCTAAGCCATTCTTAGCCTTTCTAAGCCATTCTAAGCACCGTGTGCCGAAGGTTGCCCTTGTGATCCGAGGTTCAAATTTCCACAGATCAAGCCACATCCGTGGCACAAGGCAGGAAGCAGTCAGGGGTGTTCGTTGTGTCTTGTGACTATTTGTATCATTTTGTGACTTGTGCCCTGGCTGATTTGAGAGGTGTTCCGTGCGCGTACTTCTGCTGACGCAGTGGATTACATTTCGAAGCTGCTAGTCTGGGTCCTAGCTTTGCGGTTTATTGTTCCTTGTTATTCTTGTGAATTCTTGTCAGATCAGGTCTGTCTCCTGTGCATGTCACAGGATTACTTCCATTGTCAACAGTCTGATTGCCGTGCTTGGTTGGTGCCAGGTCTATGACCCGAAGCTGCGACCTACCGGTTTGCAGCCGGGGCCCCTGCAAATATTCAGGGGACTTCAGCCACAGCACTTCTCAGCCCTTCTTCTGCAGCCAACACCGTGCGGCAGATTTGCCAAAGTGACCACGGAAAATTCATCATTTGCGTATTCTCTTTCTGTTGACAGCAGATTTTCCTCGGTAAGATTCTTGCGAATTGTTTTAATTTGTAACCCTCAAGCCTTGAAAAGAGACTTTGGCCCAGGTGCTGCACCCATGCGCTGTTTGATGACCTTCGAGATCAAAATACAAAGATCAGCAGTTCTGCCCTTGGAATTGGCCCACCGATTTGCCCATCAGTCATGGGAGTGCAAGGATGTTGCTTTTAGATGTTGCTTCGCCTGCCTCAGGTAATAAACCCCTGCCTGAGCACCTCTTCCACTTCTCGAAGGAGGAGTTGGCTTGGAGCCCAGGTGATGGGATTACACAGAAGCATTGCTAAACAATTCAACTCGCCCAAAATTTAAAAAGTCCTTTCAGACCTTCAAATTTTCTTGGATTCGGAAGCTTCTCTGGGTTGATATTGCTCCTGTTTCAACCAACTACATCCATCTACATCCAACTTATCCATCCACCATATTTCAATCATTTTCAATCCTCTCTCATCTTTCTCCCAGGCCTTGATGGACGCGGAACTGCAACGTAAGCTGATTCCAGCTTGGGCCACGCCCTTGGTTTCGGAGCCGACTGCCTTTGGGACACTGCTCGGGATGCTGGGTGCCTTGAGGTTGCGGCTCAAAAGCCAGCGCAATGAGCTGGTCGCCGAAACCTGGGCTTGCAAGAAACGAGCAGCCAGAAAGATGTGCCATGTATGTAATCATATATAAATTATATAAATATGTATGCGTATGCATGTGTATGTATATATATATACATACATGTATACGCTATATGCTCATGATTTGAATCAACATGATACTATGCGTGACGTATGTCCATGTATGCCGTAAACGGACATATCATTAGCAACCGAGCACATACATTCGTGCTTGCATCAGATGTACAAATGTACGTGCATACATATGTACGCGTGCATTTGTATGTATATATATATGTATATATGTATATATATGGTATTATATACAGACTTTCTTATCCATCCATCCATCCATCACACACTTCTCGATGATGAGCTCCTGGCACCTGGATCAGGATCCGTTCAAAGTCTTTTGTGAATCTGGTCAGATCCAGCTGTGCTGAGGATGTGGCTCTCATGTTGGCCACCAACATGAGCCGTAACACCGTGACACGCTCGACGCATTCGGCCTTGGCCAGAAGATATGGCAGATATATGCAGATATGGGTTGTGCAAATGCCATGTGCAGTCCATTTGCAGATGAATGGAAGTAGACGAGATTGACAAGATGAATCTGATTGAATCTGATGAATCAAAAGAACACAAAAACACCGCTACAGCATTATCTACCGTGGATTTGTCCGCACCTCAACTCTGCTTCCTGTGATCGATGTGCCCTCTCTCTGTCTTGATCATGGGCATAAGTCTCGAGTGCAATGTTGTATTCCGTATCCTTCTCTAGACTATTGTGCTTCAAGTTGCATGGAAGAAGTTGATTAGACAGCCCAGGTTTGTGCACCAACATTCGCTCCAGTGCATTAATTTCATTAGCTGCTTTCATTGCCACGTGTGTGTATAATCAAGGTTTTTTCAAATAAATTCTGTATGATACCGGTGAGCGCACGTATATGTTGCATTCTCGTCTTCGATCTGGCCTTGGCAATGCTGGAATACTATGAGCTCTCTAGCAGCTCTCCGCTCTCCTTTCACTCCATTTCACCGAGGGGCCCTTTGTCTCTCACAATAGCCAGTGGCTTGCAACTTACCATCAGGATGGGTGAGGATGGTTTCTGGGGCAGGGACCCCTGACATGTGGAACTTGGTCCGGCCATTTGCATCTATGATATATCATGAAATATTCAATATTCTAGAATCATCTCTATATTTGACTCTATTGTTGGATGGACTCTAACAGACAGGCTTTCTCTTGTGCAAGCACTGCCAGCACTGGCTGTTTCACCAAACCGTGCTGCACCATGTGGCTGGCGCTGCGAAACAGCATCACGACCCGTTCAGTGCTTGCGCGGGCACCTGGATAGGGTTTAGCCAGTGAGGCGGCAATCCAACACGTACAGGAGTGGAGAGTTCTGGCAGCGCACAGTGCAATACTAGAAGCATTTTGGACCAAAGCTGGCAAAAAGAAAGAAGGAGAGTAAGGAGAGTTATTCTTTCGTGCCGCAGGAATACTTGCGATACTTGTCAAGATTTGCCAGCACTTGTGGGCTGCCAGAATGCGCGATGCTAGCTCTCTAGACAGTGGGCTCCGCCAGAAAGTTGCAGGTGCCAGGGTAGCGACTGCAGATGGAAGACACGACAAGCAAAAACCATGCACAGCATTTGTAACTTTTTCAATGGCAGGAGCTTTAGGCTGTTTCAAAGGTGCCTCAGAGACCCCAAATGCAGAGTCGGCCTTGTGGCAAGCCACCACACCCGGGCAAGGCAAGATTTGTGGCATCTCCAGACTGTCTCCCTGAATTTTTGTTTGACCAGTGCATTTCAATGGGATGAAGGGAGGCGCAGCAATGCGCGCTGTTTGGCCCAGGGCCCCCGGGTGTTGGTAGCAGTACTCATGCGAAGTGGTCAGTCCATTGGATCCAATTCACTAGGCCCTAGGCACTGGGACCTAGTGGATAGCAACTGAGTCTGAGCCGTGCAGAGTGTCAGCCGCGTTTGCAATTGGGTAGCCTCATGTAGCATCCAAAAATATTCCAAGCTCTGAGAAAAACCCAGGGGACAAACCAACCCTGGTACGGATGCATGATGATACACACGCAGTATTGTTCTACAGGTGCTGAATGTTCCATAGAATGAATGTCCTGCCCGAAAAGGCTCACACTCTTTTGCTGGGAGCCCTGCTCCGCCAATACACGTGTTAACAACGATTGAGATACCTTGGTTTATGAGACATCATAAGACCAATATTGAGGGCAAAGCCTTGCTCGTCACCCCTGTTGGCACAAGGGTTCTTCTATTGTTGCAACATCCTTCTCTGCTTAAACGCTGGTAGTTTAGCAGCCTCAGGGCCTGGGGTAGTTCCCTTTCAGCTCGCTGCGCTTGTCCAAAAGAGAGACCATGATCCAAGAATCCAAGACATGTTTGGAAGATGAATGTGGTCGAAAGTTCTCCCAAGCTCTTATTTGGTGTGTGGAGGCAAGGTGCATACCTCAGCATTATTCTGCCGTCCCATTTTCAATTGGCTCAGGCTCATTGGAATCTTGCCTTTTTTTTGAGGATGTAGCCGTGGCAATGTTCCATGGGAAAGAGCCCAAAGATGATCAGGCTCGGAAGTCATGGGAACCAGTGGATGCAGTGGCAAACACCCGACAATGTTGGCAGGCAAGCACATCTGAGGTTGCATCCCTAAGGGATGCTGTTGCAAAGCTCGAGCGCGGCAGGTGCAAGTGAAGAGTCGCACTTGTTTCATCTTATTTCAATATGTTTCAATATTCTCCCAAATCATCGTGCCTCAAGCCTGGTCTCTTCATGTCTCCGGTGATAGAACGAGGGTCTACGGTCTGCGGGAATGCTGGAGGCAGCGTGCTGAGCAGATGGCCAGAGAGCGAGCTGAACGAGCAGCAGAGATGCAGCAGGAGGCCAATCTTGGTTGCGATCTTCCCCTGAGTCACGAGGTAAACCCATGTACACCCAACACATCCAACACATCCAACACTAAAGCATCCCCAATTGCAGTTGATTCTTGGGTATGCCCATAGTCTGCCCCAGTTTGGGATGATGTACCATCTGGTAAACGTTTACATAACTATGGAAAATCACAATTTTTAAATGGGAAAGTCCACTATAAATGACAATTTTCGATAGCTATGTTAGTTTACCAGAGGGTAAAACATGTAAGATGACAACCATTACTACCCATTTTGGACTCATTTGGTATTGAGCATTGAACCATGCTCACATATGACATGTAGCTGTCCGCGCTTCTGAATTGGATTAGTGACCACGAGTCTTGCTGTGTTGATCGCCCTGTGCTTCGGCCAGATTGCGCGCCTGCAAGCTGAGAATAAACGGCTCGGAGCAAGAGTGCGGGGTACCTTGGCGCAATCATGCTGTTCCCCAGGTCCTCCCTGGAGCAAATCAAGTGCAAAGCAAACCAATCTTTGAAACATAGTCAACATATGTCTAGCTTGTATTTTAATGTATTATAGAGGTAGAGCTGGAGAGACATGGCTCTGTCCATGCCAGTCTGCCAGTCCCAGATATTGACAGCACCAACGGCACTAACAACATCCGGACTGACGTATTTTAAAGGAGCCAAATGTCCTTCCCATGTCTGGACGCAACTATGAAGTCGATATAGTCACTGGACGTCACTTCTGAAGGCAGTCAGAAACCTGGCAGCATCTCACAGCATGCAACGCTCAGGGGAAGCATTTGGTTTGGAACAAGCTGCCCGCAACGGTCACAACGACAGTCTGGTTGACCGCCTTGTTGAAGAGAACAGGTGCGGACAGGTTGAGACATGATCCAAGAGTAGGAGAATCTTGAATTTAATGGGACTGGAAGACTACTACAACAAGATAAGCAAGGTCTCTTGAGGAATACCATATTATTTTACAAGAAAACCTGGTCGTTCACAAGGTTCTTTTCACACCAAGGTCTTTCTTCAAATTTGGCACCACAAGTTGAAGGGTTTTAGGGATTTTAAGGGTCTCCGCAGGTCTCCGCGGTCTCTAGGTTGGTCCAAAGCGTTCTTGAAGCATATTATTGTTATTATTTGATTGTGTAGACATGTAGACATGTAGCGTGCTCACATGTGCTCACCAGCCCCTCAGGCAGCTCCTTGCAGACAAAGAGCGGTTGCTCCTGGAAATCTCCAGACTCGCTCGGGACAACCAACGACTCCTGAAGGTGACCTGACATTGCGCTGTAGCAACATTCAAACACCGGTGGGGTGGTACAGATCATGTACATCTGCAATAGAATAGCTGCGAATAGTTGAAATAATCTGAAATAGCTATACAAATACCCACGCATCCACATGCGTGGCTACTCACTACGTGTCACTTGCAGTTGCCTCATGTTTCTCAGAACTTCTGGCCAGGCTTTGGATTCTAGTTTTTTTCAAACTTTCTTGCTATATTGACATCTTTGTGAGGCACATGAACGAAGAGACCCGGAACTGTGCCTTGGTTGAGCTTGGATATATGTATAGACTTATAGACTAGATTGACTCAGATTGACTAGATATTATTTAGATCCTCCGTAAGCTTGCTGTCCTTTGTCACATAACATCGAGCCGTCGAACAGGCATGAAGTGCGCGGGAGTCACTTCAAGATAGAACAGACGGAGGACATGCACATCTTCAAACATTTTTGCGCCTGGAACCGTGCCCAAATTGCCTGGGGCTGAAGTAATGCAATCAAGCAAATTCACCTATGATTCCTATGATCACTCATGACTATTTCATTGACAGATTCAAAGAGAGGCGGAGTTGGAACGTTGTAACATTTTGGCATGGTACTGCGACACAGCCAGTGACTAGCAGCTAGTGGGTGACCGGCAGCATGTGCACGTGAGGACCTTCCCGGAAGTGTGCCACGAGCAGAAGAAATGATGCAAGGGGCAAAGCGTTGCCTGGCAAAATTGTCACCCGGTGGGCTTTGAAATCCAACACGCTGTTTCCATTGTTAGCCGTAAAATGTTGATGTTGGGATACTTCTCAAAACTTTGGAACCTCTCAATAATGCCATCCTGGTTTCACTTCACTGAGGATTTTTGAGGTTCTTCATACATACAATCTAGCAGCTTGAAACCAATTGACAGAGAGAGAGAGAGAGAGAGCACACAGGGCTGAAGCATGGAGACTAGCCTGTGTATAAATTATAAATGGTTGGGTGATCTTGATGTGGATACCTTTGATATTTGTCTTAGGGGCACTGCATGATAGCTTTGGACGCTCCTTCAGCCCAGTTGGCAACGCCTATATGTATAATATATATACTGTATATATATATATTGTTTTTGTGGAAGTGCAGGATGAGTAGGCATCCGTTCCACATATTCCATCAATAATTTCAAAGGAACTGCAATGTCACTGGCGGAAGCTGTTGTACACTGAACATGCACCAGCTTGATGCCATTGTGCCTTCTCATTTCTTCCCGAAAGAGAGCACACTTCATTTGCTTTCCTGACTGATTTGCCAAGACAGGCCCGAGTGTCCGGTTTGGTGTTCCGGAGGCTGGCTGCAGAGATGCAGGACACGTTGGAAAGTAAGGTAGACAGTTGCATAGCAGGCACACAAGCTACGGAATGATCTTCAAGCAGGGATGAGGGAGCACGGGTGTTTACTTTAGTTCTTAAAAAGACAATGTTCCTTCTGTGTATGCTGAACGTTGCAGGTTGGGAGACCGCTGTCCCCCGTCCTGCAGCTTGGATCTGGAGATCAGTTGAGATGGCTTTCGGATTGTTTCGGATGGTTTATGGATTGTGGTTCTTGAGACTGGCATGGAGAGTGATGGGCTTGCCACTAGATGAAGCTTCAGAGCCAGGTCTGAACATGCGGTGCCGGACAGCTCGCGGCTGGACGAAGCGAGGCATTTGCTTTCGAACATGCGAGGTTCGGCAGCTGGCGATGGGGTAGGGGGGTAGGATGGGTTAGGCATTCAGCAGATGTCTTGTGCAAAGGCGACAGCAGGTTTCCAGCCAGACTTTGTCGCAGCATCCTGGAGGGTTGTTTGCTTTCCTTTGACAAGCGTTTGCAGCCTGGCAAGCACTATTTCACCTGCATTTGCTACTTACTTTACGGCAGGTGCCAGGGAATCCCAGAAGCCTTTGAATCAGAAGGCCGCTGAAGTCCTCAGCTATTGCATTTCTGCTGTTTGACTATTGTTTGACTTGCTTACACCAACGCGCCGCTCTTGGTAGGCTGATGTGAGACAGAGCCTATCCCACATTACTGCGGCATCCCTCGCAGCCGGGGTCAGTACCACAGAACGTGTCAGATCAGTCAAGATTTGAGTTGATCAGTTGTCTTCAAAGCCATGACTGAGGTCACCCATGGTCACGGTCAACATATCGGTCATGCCAATGTTGCAGTCAAAGATAGTTTTGGGAATCTTGTTCGCAAGGAATGGCTCAGACCAACTGACTCTTGCTTACAATGAAGCTTTGGCTTAGGAAAGCTGGATCGGCAAGAACGCACGAGGCATCGTGGGGTGCAGTCAATTCCAATACATACTCCGAGAAGGGGAACATTCAGGGCTTCCTATCGGAAACTTGTGACATGAGATGTCACTGCAGAACTTCACTACTCAGATTTGTTTTGGAGAGGTGTGGCCAGAAACTTCTGGCTCTGAGAGCGCAGGCGTGGGATCAAAAACTGTCATGGCACGGTTGGATATTATGAAATATTATGAATTCTTATCGCATAACAAGCATGTGCAACCATTCTGGATGAGTGCAGCGACATGCTGCAGCGGAGATTCCTCAGGAAGTGCGTACTATTTGAATTTGGAGAGCGGTATTTTTGACAGAGATAGACAAAGCCCTGGTCCCCTGGCAGCAACTGGGGTCTGGAGATGGATGGTGGTTCTTGACAGAGCCAGGCAGTTTCAAAACCCACAAGGCACAATGGAACGTGGAAGCCCTGGCACAGAGACTTGGCATATCCGTAGATGACAAGATGAGATGAGGTGTGAAAGGATGGCATACACAGGAAGTTGTCACCGCTCACCCCGGCAGCCAAGGACAGTTCTGCTTATCCTCCAGCCTGGAGTGAGGGACCAGGCACTCCAAGTGAATCGGATAGGATGCTGGGTGGCACAGGGATGAGCTAAGATATGCTAAGATGTTTGGAAAAAAATGAACAAATGCTTGGACAGTTGGGCATACGATATAGGGATAGATACGGCATACGATGGTGACAAATGGAGCCGTGATGGAGCCGTGATGGAGCCGTGATGGACCTTGGACTGATCATCCAAGGAGTGCTTCAACCGGAGCCCTGTCCCTGTCTCACAAGCGGTGTCGGACGCATCCAGGTCATCAGGAGGCCAGATGGGAGATGTCAGAGATGTCATGAGATGTCGCAGTGTGACGTTCCGATCCAAAATCCACAGGCAGATCGAGGAAGAAAAATGGTGGACCACCCCGTAGAACGCCAAGAGCCCGGTGCAATCCTCAGTTGTCACCTACGGCATGCGCACATGTGCTGTGAGTTTGCAACGGGCATATCATTTCATTGCCCATCCGAAAGTTGAACACATGCAGACACCTGAGGTTCACGGAAAGTTCGAGGTCAGGAAAAAAACAGCAATCAAGAATTTTTCATCGCCAAAGATTCACATGTGTCCCAAAAAGTGTCCTGATCACAGGCCGTGTAGCTACAGAGTCGCTACCACCTGAATACTTTAAGCCACTTGGATCCACACCTCAGCCATGCCACGTTGACCTTGGATGATTCTGGATGATCCTGGCACATTCTGATACCCAGGTCCCGTGGAAAGGGTGCTCGAGATGGTCCGCTGGTGCGCTGCAGTGATGTCACCCTTGATGTCACACTTGGACAAACAGTTTCACTATGTTTCACATTTTGACAGTCTGAACAGTTGAATCGCAATGATAATTCCTTTGCGCTGTTTGAGAAAAATGTAGTTGAGTCATTTGGATTCATTGGGTCATTTGCATGTTTTCACTCAAAACCACACACATAATAATATATATATAGGTGCACACCAGAACACACACACACATTATACATACATACATAATTACATACATACGTACGTACGTACGTACGTACGTACATACACAGACATACATACATACATACATACAGACAGCCAGACAGACAGACAGACATACATACATACATACATACACAGACATACATACATACACAGACATACACAGACATACACAGACATACATACATACACAGACATACATACATACATACATACATACACAGACATACATACATACATGCATACATAGATACATAGATACATAGATACATAGATACATAGATACATACATAGATACATAGATACATAGATACATACATACATACATACATACACAGACATACATACATACACAGACATACATACATACACAGACATACATACATACACAGACATACATACATACACAGACATACATACATACACAGACATACA